>VTLG01004844.1_pt1 | contig 13033 bp, 17 predicted proteins | sample 4694571 | NCBI WGS metagenome assembly VTLG01 (sample SAMN12604809, study PRJNA352737) | marine metagenome | biome: ENVO:00000447; feature: ENVO:00000209|ENVO:00000569|ENVO:01000036; material: ENVO:00002151; isolation source: viral sequences binned using virsorter ... | reverse complement strand
AGGTGCCGGGTAATAGATCCAGCCTGATGCTGGAATTTTTCTATTGTATGAAAGACGCCTTAACTGTTTGCGGCGATGGATTCAACCGAAACGAGATAATCAGCGGAGTCAGCGAAGAGCTGGCGCACCGCTGGATGGGAGAAATAGAGTAATGAAGACCGAAAGAAGATACCAACCGGCTGGAGACGAGCTCGAAATCAGGCAGGACCAGAATGGCAATATCAGCGGATACGCCGCTGTCTTTTATAACTCTGAAGACCGCGGCAGCGCGTTCGGGCTCTGGGATGGCGCTGAAGAGCGCATCATGCCGGGCGCATTCTCCAGGGCGATCTCTGAGAAAGACGACGCCAGGGCGCTGTTTAACCATGAGGCTGATAAGCTCCTGGGGCGCGTCAGCGCTGGCACCCTGCAGCTGAGCGAAGATGCGCGGGGCCTGCACTATTCAATAAGCCTGGGGAACACCACAGCCGCCAAGGACGTCAGAGAGATGATTAATCGCGGCGACCTTACCGGCAGCTCATTCTCTTTTAAAGTGACGGATGAAGACTGGACGGACGAAGACGGCACCCAGGTACGCAACATCAAGGGCGTTGAGCTCTTCGACGTTGGGCCGGTGACGTTTCCGGCCTACGAGGCCAGCACCGCGAACAGCCGCGACATAGAAGGCGCGAAAGAAAGCCTGGAGGAGTCTGAGCGCGAGAAGGTTAAAGAGCGCGTAAATGAGCGCTTCGAGGCTATAGCCCTGAAGATAGACCCGGAACTTGCAGACAGTAAGCTTACAGAGGATTCTTGACAGCCTGAGAGGTCTTTATATACTCTCAGTATACATTTTAGCTACCAGGCCGGGCGCTCCAACGCGCTAAAGGCCGCAGCTCCAAAAACCTGCCCAGACAGATTAAAGAGCCGCAAGAAACCAATAGTTTCAGCGGTTCTTTTTTTGTGACCGCTGGGAAGGAAACAGATGAGCATTAAAGCTTTAAAAGAGCAGCGCTTTGATATTTTCAAGCGCCTGGAGGAGCTCCGGAACCTTGCCAACAGCGAGGACCATAACTGGAGTTCAGAGGATGAAAACAACTGGGAAGCCTGCAACGGCGATTATGACCGCCTGAGTAGATCCATTGAACTGACCGAACGCACCGAGGAGCTTGAAGCGCAGCTCGCAGAGCGTAGCGAAAAGAGAAACCTTTTCCACGCAGAGCGGCCTGAGAGTGTGCGAGACGCTGCCCCTAGTAAAGAAGAGAGAGACGACGCCCTACAGGGCTGGGCCCGCGCCCAAATGGGCATGGACCTGGAAGAGCGCCATCAGCTTGCCTGCCGTAAGTGCGGCGTCAATCCTCAAAAGGATCACTACGAAACCCAGCTTTACCGGGGCAACTACGACGCCATGCGCCGCGAAATGCGGGCGCAGAGTGTCGGTAGCGCTACCGCTGGCGGCGACCTGGTACCCGAGGGCTTTGTTTATGAGCTCGAACGGGCGCTTCTGGCCTATGGCGGCATGCGTCAAGTCAGTTCTACAATCCGCACCGATAGCGGCAATGATCTGCCCTGGCCAACTGTTAACGATACGGGCAACGTCGGCGCGATCCTGGCCGAGAATACCCAGGTATCCGAGCAGGATGTAACCTTCGGTTCCACTACGCTGGGAGCCTACAAGTACACTTCCAAGCTGGTACTGGTTTCTGAGGAGCTGATGCAAGATTCAGCCTTCAATCTTACCAGCGAGCTGGGATCACTCCTGGGAGAGCGTATTGCGCGCATCCTGAACACTCACTTTACGACGGGAACCGGTTCAGGTCAGCCGAGCGGTATTGTATCGGGCTCGATCAGCGGCAAAACAGCCGCATCTGCAACGGCTATTACAGCCGGTGAGATTATCGACCTGTTCCATAGTGTTGATCCGATGTATCGCGATGGCGCTTCCAGCGTTTGGATGTGCAACGATGCATCGATTGCCGCTATTCGGAAGCTGACCGACGACCAGGGACAGTTCTTATGGCAAGCCGGGATGCAGGCTGGCATTCCTGATCGCCTCTATGGTAGGGCTGTGGTCGTTAACCAGGACGTCGCAGATATCGCGGCTGGAACCTTCCCCATCATTTTCGGGGACTTCAGTCTCTATAAAATTAGAGATGTGGCGGGCGTAAGGCTCTACCGGATGGATGAGCGTTATCGAGATTACGACCAAACTGGTTTCGTCATCTTCTCGCGCCATGATGGTGTGCTGCTCAACGCAGGCACCAACCCGGTGAAGTATCTGACGATGGCAGCTTCATAATGAAGGTGTCTTTATTAGTCAGTCGAGCTGGGCCGACGTTCAGCCAGAAAAAGGGCGATATTGTGGACGTTTCCTCTGATGAGGGGAAGCGTCTGATCGCCGCTGGCCAGGCGCAGGCAGTAAAGGGAGGAGCCTCTAAGGGGGGCTCCTCCTCTTCTTCTAAACCTAAGAAGAAAGCCAACAAATGAAGATTAAACTACTCGTGAACTGGCATCGAGAGACCTGCTCTCATTATGTCGGGGACGTTATCGAAGTTTCAAAGGAGGTTGGAGACCATCTCATCTCCATCGGCCAGGGCGTGAAATCTACTGGCAGCGTAAAAGAAGCCGCTGCCGTAGATCCGGACACAGAGAACGCCAGCCAGCCAGGTCCAGAGAAGAGGTAAACAATGGGCTTATCCGTTGTCACGCCACCCAGTGAAGAGCCGATCACGCTGGCAGAGCTGAAGACGCATCTGCGCGTTGATACGTCGGATGATGATACCTACATCAGCGCCATCGGCGCGGCAGCTCGCGCCTGGTGTGAGGGGTTCTGTAACAGGCAATTCGTCAGCGCGACCTATGATTGGAGAATTGATAAATTCGGTGAGCTCCTGGTGCCTAAGCCTGACCTGGTGAGCGTCACTAGTATCAAGTACATCGACACCGATGGCGCAGAGCAGACGGTTTCATCGAGTATTTACGATGTCGATACAGACCAGGCACCAGGGCGGATCAGGCTGGCGTATGATAAGAGCTGGCCGGATGACCGGCGAGCGGTTACCAACGCTGTAACGGTTCGATTTGTCGCAGGCTATGGCGCGGCCTCAGCGGTGCCTGAAACCGTCAAGGCGGCGATTAAGCTGTTGGTAGGGCATTTGTACGAACACCGGGAAGCGGTGACGCTAGGGCATCTCTCGCGCTCTCTCCAGTACGGTCTTGAGCGCCTGCTGTGGCCTTACAAGATGGCGGAGGTCTAATGCTTGCGGGCCGATTGCGTCACCGGATCGAATTTCAGCAAGAGAGCCTGGCGGCTGATGGCCAGGGAGGCTCTACGCGCTCATGGTCCAGCCGGGCTTTCGCATTCGCCAGCATGAAGCCGCTGAGAGCTGAGGAGCGCTTTTATAATGAGCAGCTCAACCACACAGGCACCCATCAATTTACGATCAGATACCGGACTGATCTTGCTGAAACTGACCGCATCAAGTTCTCAGGGAAGTTCTACCAGATCACCGGCATCATCAACCCGAACGAGAGCGACCGGCAGCTTGTCATCACCGCGAAGGAGATCAAGACGTGAAATTTGATCTCAAGCTGGACAATAACAGCAAGGGCGTCTTGTTTAAGCGGCTGGCATTGATGTCGCTGAAGATCCGGGAGAACGTAGAGCAAGAGGTCGATAAGAGCTCGAAGGCGATCCAGGCAACAGCTAAGAGCCGAGCGCCCAGGGATACCGGGGCGCTGGCGCGTTCAATAGCGCGTAAGAAATTTAACGACGGACTCACGGGCGTTGTATACACCAAGACCTCAAGAGCAGGCGGGAAGAGCGGCACCGGGTACGCGCATCTTGTCGAATTCGGCAGCGGTGGATTCTACCGGACGCCGCCAGGCGTATCTCGCGGCGGTAGCGCTGGGCCGTATCGTCCATCGTCCACCAGAATGCTCGCAGAATGGGCCGACCGTCACAACCTGCCAGCCTTCCCGGTGGCCAGGGCAATCGGAGAGCGCGGAGGCGTTCAGAGCCGTCCGTTTCTTTTCCCGGCGTATGAGGGCGAGCGGGCAAGCTTCACCAGGGCGCTCCGTCGCGCCATCTGGAACCGAGGCGTTAAAAGCGTCGCGAGGGGGGCGGCATAATGGGCGAACGATTACCACTCAACAGCCTGCAAAAAGGCATCTACAGCCGCCTGACCGATGGAAGCTTCACGTTTGACGTCTACGATGAGGTACCGGAGAACACCGCGACGCCCTACGCTGAGATCGGTTCCTGCAGCGTAGCGCTTGACCTGGAGACCGTCAGCGAATGCACGACGACGCTACACGCCTTCAGCGATACCGCTGGCAATAAACAATGCAATGACATGCTGGAGATGGCTATCGAGAGCCTGACCAGCTCCGCGCTGACGCTGGATGAAGACTTCAGCCAGGCGCTAGGGCGTCTTGAGCTCGCAGAAATATTTAAAGAGTACCATGCTGATGGAAAGCTCATCAGACATGGAGTTTTAAGGTTTCGCTGGATACTCAGCGATGACGAATAAGGAGATTTAATCATGGCAGTTCAGACAGGTCTTTCCTGGCTATTTTATGTAGATACGGCGGCTAGCGAGGGCTCACCAAGCTGGGCCAAGCTTCCACAGCAGCGCGGCGGCAACCTCAACTTCTCGAAGTCAGACGTCGACGCGACCAACAAGGACGAATCAGGCTGGGAAACCAGCGTAAGCACCCGACGCGGCTGGAGCGCTTCTGTTGATGGAGCCTATGAGGATAATGACGCTGGGCTGAATTACATCATCGACACTAACCAGCTTCACGCCTCCGCGACGGATAACAGGGTACAGCTCAAGATGGTAGACCAGGCCGGTGACACTTACATCGGCTGGACTACGGTTGACAGCATCGAGCTGGACGCGCCTGAAGCTGACCTTGTTTCCTACTCTCTGAGCTTCACCGGGCGCGGCGCACTGACGCTGACCAGGGCGTAATATGAGTAATCCCATGCCCAGCGGCGTAGAGATCCAGCTTGACCGAAAACGGCGGCTATATTTCGGCTGGAATGCTTTCTGCTCGTTCGAGGAACGAATGGACAAGAGCATCATGGACGCGCTAGGCGATGGGAACAATCTACGGTTCGATACTATTAGAAGTTTGCTATGGGCCGGACTCCTCTGGGAGCAGGAAAGCCTGAGCCCGGAGGAGGCTGGCAACCTTATTGACAGCGTACCAGAGGACGCCGCCGAAGATGGCACCCTGGCCGCCAAAGCTCAATACGTTATGGAGCGGGTGCTGGTGGCTATGGAGGCTCACAACATGGTGGCAAAAAAAAAGGACAAGGCCAAGAAGGCCAGCTAGTACAGGGCTGGGATGACCTTCTATTGATGGCATTCAGGATGGGCCTGAAGCCGTCTGAATTCTGGGCGATGACGCCGAGAAACTTCCAGCTAATGAGTGAGGCGTTTAATGAGAACGAAAAAGCAGCACACGACGCCCGAGCCTGGTCGCTGGCTACACTCATCACCGCGCTGGGCCAGTTCAAAAAGCGGCCTAATCCGGCAAAGCTATTCGATGAGCTCTCCGGGCGTAAGGGACGCCGCCAGGCTTCTGTTACCGGCAGCGAAAAAATCAGGCAGATCATGCGTGAATCAAGCGAACGCATCAAAGAGAGAGAGCTAAATGGCCGTTAATCTTGGCTCTATGAATATTACCTTGGGCCTGGACCTCTCGAAGTTCGAGAAGTCTATGAAGGGCGTTCGCAGGCGTTTCGGACGCCTGAGCGGACAGCTCAAGATGGCTGGGCGTGACCTGACAGCCGCGATCAGCGCTCCGCTCATCGGTGTAGGGCTGCTGGCGACCAAGACGGCTATAGACTGGGAGACCAGTTTTGCCAAGGTCCAGAAGACCGTCAAGGGGACCGACGTTGAGCTGGCCGAGCTCGCCAAGGGCTTGAGAGATATGAGCCTGCGCCTGCCGGTAGCGGCTGGTGGGCTTGCCAGTATTGCCGAGGAGGCCGGACGCCTGGGCATCTCAGGCCGTAATATCCTGACGTTTACCGAGACCATCGTAAATCTTGCTGAAACCAGCACGATGGTGGCTGAAGAGGCGGCGACGGCGCTTGCCAGATTTGCGGCGATCACCAGGCTACCCCAGGCAGAGATCAACCGGCTGGCGACCAGTCTCACCATCCTGGGCTCAGAGTTCGCTACTACCGAGAGCGAGATCATGGAGATGGGCCTGCGGCTGGCAGCTACAGGTAAGCTGATAGGAATGTCTGAGGCTGATATTCTGGGCCTGTCAGCCGCGATGACGTCGGTAGGCATTGCTGCCGAGATGGGCGGTACGGCGATGAGCAAGGTGCTGATAGGTATCGCCCAGGCCGCTGGCGAAGGCGGCAAAAAGCTGAACACGATGGCAGCTATTGCAGGGATGAGCGCTGACAAGTTCCGGCAGAAGTTCGAGAAAGACGCGGCTGGCGCGGTAAATACCCTGATTAAAGGGCTGGGTAAGCTCGAAAAGGAAGAAGCCTTTAAAGCTGTAGATATGCTGGGATTCAGCGCTGACCGGACCAGGCGAATGCTGTTAACGCTGGCCGGGGCTGGCGACCAGCTCACCAAGACTCTCAGCCGCTCAAGCGATGCCTGGGACGATGAGACCGCCTTGCAGAAGCTGGCCGAAAAGCGCTACAAGACCACAGGAGCTCGCCTGACGGTCTTGGGGAATCGATTTATGGAGATCAGACGGCAACTGGGCGAAGCCCTGATACCGGCTGTTATAGCGCTTCTGGAGGTAATCAGAGATCGTTTCCTGCCTGTCATTCAGGGCTGGATAAAAGCATTCGCGGCGACTACGCCAGCCATGAAAGCTACCATCATCACCGTGACGGCGCTGGCAGCGGCCATCGGGCCGCTGATCATTATGGTGGGGTATCTCTCAGGCGCGATCTCCGGGCTGGCGTCTGTTCTTACCCTGATCGCCGCTCATCCTGTTGTGGCGCTGATCGCTGGCATCGCCGCATTGGCGATGGCGATAGTTGGATATAACTTCGTGGCGGCGAAAATGAAGGCGCTCACAGGCGGGCTCGGCCTGGAGATGACCGAGACCGATAAGCGTATCCGCAAGCTGCAGCAAGGTATCGAAGACCTGACGCGGCTGGAAAAGGCGCGGCTGGAGGTCACCAGGCTGTCGGAAATTGTCAACAAGAACAGGCTTGGAGCGCTCGACAATCTATCCGTTAAGCTACAAAGACAAAGAAACATTGTAAAAGCATTAGAAGCATCCACCAAGGGGCTCACAGCCGCCGAGGCGTCGCAGGAAGTCACCATTCTGAAGGTGATGCAGGCTGTTCAGAAATCGATGGACGCCCAGGACAATCTCATCGCGGCCAAGACCCTGGCCACCCAGAAAGGCGAGCTCTATAACGCCCAGCTTGCAGAAGAATCTCAGCTTCAAATGGTGCTGGCGACGATGTCAGGGCCAGCGGCAGCGCAGGCGCTCGATGATTCTCATACAAGATACAACAACCTCTTGATTGTTCTCAAAGGCGTCACAGCCGCAGGGACAGATTTTTCTGAGCTCCAGGAGAAGATCGCCGCCGATCTTGAAGAGCAGAATGGGAAACTGGAGGAGAATAAATCAAGCTGGGAGCTCTGGAAAGAGGGGATGGCCAAGATCATCGCTGGGACCAGCCAGTTATTAGACGACTTTAAGACCAACACAATGACCAGTTTTACCAATGGCATCGGTGACGCCTTCGCGGCTGTCCTGGTATCCGGGGCATCATTCAAGGATCAGCTCAAGAACCTCTGGAAGTCTCTCGCGGCGGCTGTCATCAGCCAGCTAGTAGCTATGGGCGCTCAGTTAATTATCTTTTCAGCCTTACAGAAAACGATTCTCACAACTGGCGCGGCAACGGTAGTGAAGGCGAAGGCTGGCGAAACCTTCGCCGCGACCTTTGCATCGGTGATCTCGGCGGTTCCTTTTCCTTTAAACATAGTTTTAGCGCCTATAGTAGCAGCGGCGCAGGTCGCCGCCATGATCGCAGGAGTGCCTGCGATGGCCGAGGGCGGTATTATTTCACAACCTCAGCTTGTCCTCGCTGGCGAGGCTGGGCCAGAGGCCATCGTGCCGCTGGATCGCCTGGGCGAGTTCGGGGGCGGTGGGCAGACGATCAACCTGCACGTTGACGGCGAGCTGATCGCCCAGGAAGCTGTCAAGGGAATGCCTGCATTTATAGATGCGAGGCTTGGAGGGATATAGATGACTGATACCAATGCGCTAATCGGAACGCAGCTTAAGACCTTTCCGGGCAGCTATTATAATTACAGCTCCGGTTCTTACATCATTGATGCATCAGGAAAAAAAACAGGTATTGTTTTCCAGGTACCGGAAAGCTGCGACATAACCGGGATGTCGGCCTATTGCAGCGGCGTGGCCTCACCGCCTGCATATAAATTTACATTAGAGGGCGTAGACGCAAGCGGGCAACCCGATGGCAGCGTGAAAGCTACAACAGCCGAATTCACGCCGGGGGGAGTTGGAACGGAGGCGCACTCTTTTCTGGCAGCCTATACGGCTACCCAGGGAGAAATTCTCGCTGGTTGCTGGGAATACTCAAGCGGCACCGTCTCCGCCAGCAATGACGCGACCTTCACATCCTATATCAAGACCGTCAGATACAACATGTTCCCCTATATGGCTGAATATAATGGATCATCTTGGACTAAAGATATTGATTCTTTTCCGGCTTTTGTGCTCCAAACCGATGAGGCTTTCGATATAGGAGGGATTTTCAATATTGGAGCAGGAGTTAAATCATTTACGACGACAGGCGAGCGTTTCGCGCAGCGTGTTTTAATTCCAGCCGATGAAGATATAGAGCTTCATGTCGATGGTTTCTATTTTACTGGAGACATAGAAGCCAGCACCGGCAACACCTACAAGGCGGGCGTCTGGAATGCCGCAGGCGCTGAGGTCGCTGCCGTTTCTATAGACAGCTCGCAGCAGGCCACCTATATGTCTGGGTATGCTTCTCGTCAGATAACCTTCACATCTGACGCCACAATTTCGGCAGGCGATATTTTCTATATTGGTTTTGAGAATACGGGCGAAAATCTCTCGGTCGATTATGCTCAACCCATGGGGGCCGATGGTCTCAAGAGCTGGCCAGGCGGCGCAGCTTTTTATGCGTCATTTTGGAACGGCTCATCCTGGGCCGACGACCTGACCAAGCGCCTCTGCTTAAATCCTACGCTGTCATCTTTTCACGGTACTGGCGGGGGCGGCGGTTCAACAACCAGGCCAACAATGGGAGTCATCGGATAATGCCAGTCTCAGCAGTAGCTTTAACAGCGGTTCATTTTTTCGCAACTGACGCCGACGGCGGGAAGACCGGCGACAAGGCGCAGTTTACCCTCAAGCTCGTCAAGGATGGGGTGCTCGATGGTGTAGACGGCAGCATCACCGAGGTGGATTCTACGAACGCGCCAGGCATGTACTGGGTGCCGCTGACAGCCGCTGAGAATACCGGAAGCATGATAACGCTGTGCGGCGTCTCATCTACCGATGGCGTGACCATCAACCCGGTAAGCTGGACAAATATCAGCTCGATGGCGGCGATCAGCGGCAGCACCAGCGCCGCCGATAACCTGGAGCTGGCCGCTGGGAGCGACAGCCTTACCGCCAATGTTAAGCAGGTTAACGGTTCAACCGATGGCGCGTCATTCCTGGCGCTGGGCGCTGCAACCATGATCGAGGTCACCTGCGATTCAGGCTCGACAACGTCAGTAATTGTGGGCTCAGGCAGCATCTCAGCCGTTGATTCTTTTTACAACGAGAGATCGATGCTTTTCGTGACAGGCGATAACGCCAACAGCGCTAGAGCTATCGTGGATTACGTCGGAAGTACAAAAAAATTCACAGTATCGCCAGCCTTTACGGCATCGGCAGCGTCCAGCGATAAGTTCATTATTGTCTGATGGTAGCGACTCAATTATCTCCGGCTGCATTACCGCGACGGCGGCTGACGGTATCGCTGCCGACAGTAGACGGCATAGAGATAACCATCAATGGCGAAGACCTGAGCGGCGAATACAAGCCAGCTAGCCTGAGCATCAATGACGAGCTCGAAAGCCGGGGGACCGCTGACTTCATCCTGGTGGACGCCGCCAACACCATAAGCCCAGCACCAGGCGAGAGCGTAGACATAAAGTTAAACGTCGGATTATCCAGCACCCTGGTATTCTCTGGAACCATCCAGACCATTCAGGAACGCTGGCCAACGATGGATATAGATAGCCCATTCCACACGCTGAAGATCAAGGCGGTGGACCATAATAGTATCGCGGATAGATTCCTTGTGGGCCGGACCTATGCCGAGGGCGAGCTGCCTGGCGAGGTGGTGGAAGACCTCAGAGCTAACTATCTTGACGGCGAGGGCATCGGGATCGGCAATATCGAGAACGGCAGCTTTACCCTGGGCGTTGTCACTTTTAACTATCAGAGCGTAGCGGATTGCCTGGACGACCTGGCCGAGCTCATAGGGTTTATCTGGTACATCGACTACAACCGGAATCTGTACTTCCAGGCGAGAGACACTACAGCCGCAAGCTTTGGATACTCTGATTCATCGCTGCCGATCAGATCGCTGAAGAAGGAACGAACGCGCCAGAACTACCGCAACCGGCAATACCTGCGGGCCGGGCGTGACGTCCAGGCGAACGCCAATACAGAAACCTTCACCGGGGACGGCGACCGGCGCACGTTTACCGTCGGCCTGCCCCTGGGCGATGCGCCCACCATAACGCTGGACACCGGGGCCGGGGCCGTAGCGCAAACAGTAGGCATCAACGGGATAGACAGCGGGAAAGACTGGTACTATCAGATAGACTCGAACAGTATCGAGCAGGACAGCGATGGCACCAAGCTGACCAGCTCCGACACTCTCAGCGTCACCTACAAGGGGCTGATACCTATCATCGTCCAGGCTGATCTTGAGGACCAGCAAGACCAGCGGGCCGATGAGAGCGGAGGCAGCGGCATCTGGGAGGCTATAGAGGACGACGAACGCATCGAGGATGCAGCGTTCGCATTGGAACGGGCCAGCGGGCTCCTGAACCGGTACGGGCGCTTTCCTGAGATTCTCTCTATACAGACCGACGCTGGGCGCTTACGAGCTGGCCAGGTCCAGAACATAGAGCTCACGCGGGAAAGCGTAAACGGCGAGTATCTGATCCAGAGCTGCAAGGCCAGGGATCAGGGCAACAATACCCTGGTTTATTCCTACAAATGCGTAGACGGCGCGATGGTGGGCGGCTGGGTAGCGTTCTTTAAGAAGCTCTCGCAGGCTGGCCGGACATTCGAGATACGCGATAATGAGATATTCATCATTATGCGCGAGAAGAATGTCCGGCTGGATATCAGCGACAGCGCAACGGGCAGCACCACCAGCGGGCTGAGCGCGTTCACGTTAGACCCTTATTCCGTGTTCCTTGTAGCGTCAAGCGCCGCGGGTTACGCTGACCCGAATGGATCATACATAGGAGCAGGCTGGACGAACGCCGACGGCACCCGGAGAGCTGGCGGCGCTAAGATTGGGAGCGTAAGAGATGGAAGTTAAAGCGAATGTTACGATCACGGTAGAGCGCGATGGCGAGCTGGTCGAGCGCTTCAAGGTTAAGAACCTGATCACTAACGGCGGCCTGAACTGGTTCAGAGACCTGGCAGGCGGCACCGTAGGCCGGGCTGATTACCAGGCCGTCGGCACCGGCACAACAGCGGCAGCGGCTACAGATACAGCGCTTGGCGCTGAGGTTATCAAGAAAACCATAGATCGGCGGCTGGATAGCGATAAGAAAATAACCTTTCAGACGCTGATACTCGAAGACGAGGCGAACGGATCAACCTTAAGCGAGGTGGGCCTCTTCGGCGGCGGGGTGCTGATCGCCAGGGCGCTGATCTCTCCGACGATAGCCAAGGACGTCAGTATTCAGGTGACTATCGCGCATGAAGTTGAATTCAGTTATGAGGCATAACGATGGCAATTGAAGTCTTTCCCACAGCGAACGATATAGGCGGCAGCGGTACAGGGCGCACCGCGACGGAAGAGAACATGGTACAGACGCTGGACCGCTTCTCTACGAAATCCACCATCCTGAGCGGCATGGTGCCGAGCGCTGGAACGGGGCTCGCGGTAGACGTAACAGCCGGGCGAGCCCTGGTAGATGGCTACCTTGTACGTTTCACAGCCACCGAGGCGGTGACGGTTACAGCCAGCCTGACGGATTACTATCTATGGCTGAAGCTCACCGGGGCGGGTGATTCGCCGCCAGCGGTGACGGCATCGGCCTGGGTGGAGGTGTCCAGCCTGGCGGCGCAGGCTAACGCGGTGCTGGTGGCGAAGTTTACCACCAGCGGCAGCGCTGTGACGGGCATCGAAGACAACGAACGCCGCGAGGGCGCGGGCTATGAGGTGGGGAGCTTTACCGGCGACTCATCATCGACGCAAACCATCGACCTGGGGCAAACACCAGCCTATGTTTCCGTGCAGGACAACTCCGACACGGGCGGCGCTGGCCTTAGAAGCGGCCATTCTAATATATGGCCGGGGAACGTGAGCCTGACATCGGGCTATACCTGGGCGGCGTCCAACTACATCAAGATCGTAAAAGATGGCTTTGAGGTGGGCGGCACCTACAACACCAACACAGAAGCCTATACTTACGTTGCCTGGTTTTAACAATGGATCTCGAACGATTGATATCAGAAGCGCCTCTGCTTGGGGCCGTAGTCTTCATAGTCTCTCTCTTCATTCGCTACCTGGGGAAAAGAGATCAGGAGCTGCGGCATATTGTCGAGCTATTCAATGAGCGCGTCGCCAGCCTGGAGAAGACCACGCAGAAATCTACAGAGGCAACGGCGGTATTGAGAGAGACGGTCAGCAATCTTGATACCACCATGAGAGAAACCAAGACACTCATTCTCGCAGGATCACGAGCTCAGGACAGACAAGCTCGCGACCAGCCTTGAGCAGCCGAATAACGCCTGGCGGTATTAAACGGCCGCTGGGCGTCCT
>VTLG01017041.1_pt1 | contig 13034 bp, 7 predicted proteins | sample 4694571 | NCBI WGS metagenome assembly VTLG01 (sample SAMN12604809, study PRJNA352737) | marine metagenome | biome: ENVO:00000447; feature: ENVO:00000209|ENVO:00000569|ENVO:01000036; material: ENVO:00002151; isolation source: viral sequences binned using virsorter ... | reverse complement strand
CATCGCAATTCCCATTGGATTAGTATTCCAATCGGTAACTTTAGTTCTCTCTTCTTTTCTAAAAACTGTTGTAATATTAACAGCAAGAGCCATTGGATTCAATCCTTTACCACTATAATCATGAACTGCACCTTTTCCTTTTATCTTACCAAATCCAAATTTACCTCCAGGAATCTGTTCTAATGCTGCAACAATATCATAAATTCCTTGCTTTATATAATGTACTTCCTTTAAAATACCTGTGCTTTTAAATTTTGCGGGAGGAGATGTATATCCTTCCTTTCTAATCTCAACCTGATCTCCAATCTTTAATGTAACATTATCATCCACTCCTATCTCAATAATATAATTACCACTGACAGGAAAATTAACAGTCTTCCATACGATCTCATGAGTTCCTGCATAGGGATTATCAGGAAGAGTATTTAAAGTATCAAAGGGACAGATACCATACTCATTCATAAACCCACCTTTATTATTAACATTTGTTCTCCATAATTTTCTATTTGCCTTCTTAATATAATCAACGGTATTAAAAACTTCACTAAGTTTCTTTGATGTTCTAATTTCTGAAGATGTAGATTTTACAACTTCTGTACTCTCGACTGTTCTTGATTCTTGAAGATTTTTAACACTAATAATATTCACGGATCCATTAACATCTGACCCATGTCTATCTAAAAATTCTATCCTACCATACCTATCACTGTTGGGTCCATAAGCAGCATTCACTTTCGCCAATTTAGATGATCCCTCATTACCTTCAAGTATAAAAGGACCATAAGCTTGTCCTAAATCTCTTTTAAAAGTTCCTTTAACTGAAACGGATCCTCTTTGTTTATAATTACCATTAGAATCTTTTTCTCTTTCCAATACAAGATCAGGTCCATTGGGATTAGGAATAGTCAATTTTGTAATGGCAGTTCCTGCTCTCCTTATATTATCATTATAATCTAATCTTATAACCACTTCGGTTTCTTCATTACCACCAACGGCCAAATAATAACCATTACTCTTCTTTAAAAAATCAGCTCCAGCTACCTGTACTTCTTGTCTAGTAGTAGTTACGGTTTCTTCAGTGGTCGTGGTTTCTTGCTGTATTGCTCCTGATCCTTGAACTGCTACATCTTCTATTAAAGGATGATTATAAAGTTCTAATCTTAAATTATGTTTTCCACCCTTGATAGTTTCTTTAAATTGTAAAGGAGTAGATAAAACACTACCAGCAGCACCACCTTGTCCTATCTTAAATTCAGAAACTGCTTCATTATCTAAGAAAAATCTAGCATCATTATCACACTGTGCTGAAAATTTATATTCTCCGTCATAAGGAAACTCTACAGCTTCCCACTCAAAAGTATACCACCTTCCAGGAAAATCTGATCCCTTTGATCGTGATATAGGAACAGGTGATATAGCATATGAATTCATAAAATTATCTTTATCATATTCATAATACTGACCAGATAGATATGTCACATCATTCATGACAGGTTTACACTTCCCAAAACAAACCCGTTTCCACTCAGGAAAAGTCTTCATTGACTCCTCAATCTGAGCAAGACTCTTACCACTCGCTCGTAGATTTTTCCAATACGCAAGACCACTTGGTTCACCTCTTCTTCCAAATAATTTTATATAAAGATTATCAATTGCATCATTGGTTCCTGGTTTTGCACCCCATGCCCAATGGTTTACTTTATAAAAAACTTTTGTTGTTTTATTATTCGCAGTTACTTTATTAGGAGATTCTGATCGAGTAGTCCACCAAGGATTTTGAACCTCACGTAACTGCTTCATATAATTTTTAACTGTCGCCTCAAATGGAGTTTCTTGAGGATTAATATACTGATAAGGATTCCATGCTCCTATATTCTTTCCATTACTATAAACACTTCCAAACCCTACATTTGGAGGAGCGAGTGCCATGATATGAGGTGGAAAATATTCTTCAAATTCATCTTCATCTTCATAGGTTTCCCACTTAGTAGCAGTACTACCAATACCAGCCCTAATAACTGCACCAGCCGAAATTCCTGTAGGATCTTGGATTGATACTTGAGGAGGATACTTATACCCAAATCCTCCTGTTACTAAATCAACTCCAAGTAAGGATCCATCTTGTCCTATAATAGGATTAGCAAAAGCACCAACACCCCCTCCTCCAGCAAAAACTATGCTAGGATTTGAATCCTTTGAGTCTGGGGTAAAAATACTAGCTCCTTCACATTTTTGTGCATCTGCTGGAAGATCATCAGGAGTGAGTTTATTTACTTCATTGATATTAAGATATTGCGTCTTCTCTCTAGTACTAAAAATAAAAGTAGTTCCTGGATTTTTCTTAGCATATACGTTTGCATCCCACAATCCTACCCCCGATATGTATCCTCTATCGGTGGAAATATAACCTACTTTTACATCACGTAAAGTAGGAGGTTCAAAAACACTAAACGATCCTGACATATTCTATATTAATCGGGCAAGATATATCATAATTATTATTTATCCATAATTAGGAAGGTTATCTGTAAGGTTATCTACTGCATCCTCCAATTGTCCTTGAATTTGATCTCCTATATTAGCAAGATCAGGCATATCCTTAGAAGGTAACGCAAATGGTAGGTCTGTAGGAATATTCAATCCATCTAAACTAAATGAATCTCCAATTGCTCCTTGTGCTAATGAATTAATACTTGGTAATTGTTGATCAGGTAGTCCTCCTCCACCCTTTGCAAGAGTAAAGAAATCAGCAACAGGAGGATTAGGGGGAAGTTCAAATGGAAAAACATTTCCTACAACATTTTTAAAATTTAAAGCCGAACTCAAACTACCACCTAAACCCCCAAGTTTTGACATTATACTACCTAAACTTTGAGGTTTATTTTTACCTGAGGTGGGAGGAGTCATGCTTACTGTACCTGGATCTGTGGTTTGAGCTATGGTAAAAGTAGCATTTGCTGCAACACCATTATAAGTTGGTCTATCTACCGTTACAAACTCCCCCACTTCATATAGTTGCCCTCCTTTATTAATAGTTATTCCAAACTGATCAATACGACCTCTTGGTTTAATTATCTCAAACGTACATCCTGATCCACCATTAGCACCAGTAACAGTTAATACTTCACCTTTTTTATATCCTGTTCCTCCTTGACCCTCAGTAATAGTAACCTTAGTTCCTATACCACCTGAATATGTAATGTTTGCCTTACATCCCGTTCCAGACCCACCTGTAGTATTTTGATTAGTATTTGTACCTGTATTGCTTGGGGATCCACCACCAGTGTTGTATCCTGATCCTCCATCAAGTAATTTAATATATGATTCACCAGTTGTGGTTCCAGTTGCACCACCCTCACTAACTACAATGTCCACAGTCAATCCATTACCAGCACCAATAGCAGTTGATGCAATACCCACTCCTCTATTACGAACACTACCAGAACTAGTTGTACCTGCATCTACCATAGTCACATAGTAACTACCACCCTGATCATCACCTAATCCTTCCTCATCACTAATACTAACAACACGACCATCCTTACTAGCATCTCGTGCTTTAGGTTTGGACTTCTGCTCCATCTCTCCTAACTCAGCACCCATATCCTCTATGAATGCATTCATACTCTTAATAATATTATTGTTTGCTTCATCAATCGCACCTTTACTTCCTGCTATTGCTTGAGCCATTATATTCTCTGCATAACAAATAGGAACTGTAGGATGAGTACGCACATCACCATAAAGAGTTGTATCCTCGGCAGAATCACCTGTAGCATACGAATCAAACGTTAATGATACATTACCATTAGATTGAGATTCTACTGTGGTATTAGGTAAACTAGTACCAGTTTTTCCTGATTTCCCTACTGTAAAAACATTATTTCTAAATTTAATTTTCTCTCCTTTTGTAACGGGCATATTAGGAATCCAATTTTTCATAAATCCAGATGCACTAGGTGTAATGGGATTATTCACCATACTCATTGCCTGTTCTTTCAAGGAGTCAATATTTAAAGTTTTTCCTAAAATACCCTGCATCGTTCCACCAATCCCATCAGATATTCCACTAAATTGTTTAAGAGTATCTTGATTAAGAACCTGTTTCATATCAGCAAACATAGATCTCTTTGAGGCTGGCATGGCAGCAACAACTTTTGATAATTCTGAATTCAATTTCTTATTAGTAAATTCATTCATCTTATCAAAGATGACCTTCATATACTTAGAATTAATCTCAGCAGCTTCTTTCATCATATTCTCCATATTCATTGGAGGCATGGCAGCAGCATCCGCAAAATTACCCAATGATTGTAAAGACTCATTCATTTTAGCAGACATATTATCAATAGTAATCTGCATTCCTTTAATGGCAGATTGAACTTCATCATCAGGTTTAAACAAAGGAATTTTTTCTTGAAATGCTTTCTCTAATTGAACTTGAGCAGCACTAATAATATGAACTGCTTCTCCTTCTAATGTAGCAAGACCTTCTGCACGATTATTAGGTGAATTAGCAGCAGCAACACGACTAATTAAACCTTTTCTTGCCTCATCTCCTATAAAACTATTCGCAAATTCTTCTATCTCTGCTACACCAAAACCATCCTTTGCCCATTGATCTTTTAAATTCTGTACCTGTTGAGTAGCATTTTGAATATCTTGTGTCATTGCGGGAGTTTCAAACCCTTGAGGAAATCCGTACTTATTTAATGCCATTATTATTGCCCTCCAAAATTAAATTGACTAGCAATATTTTCAAGTTGAGGAGCCATAGTCTCTGCCATATTTTGAAGTTGAGGAGCCATAGTCTCTGCTATATCCTTCAATCCACTCATGCTTTCTAATAAAGCAGCTTCCTTTTTAGTTTCTTTTGATCCAGGTTTAACTATAGGTATACATCCAGGACCAGCACCTGCATATTCATCCTCCACTGGTGTTGGTCCTTTTGCAAAACCACTTATACCGTTAAATGCTTTTCCTCCATTTAATTCTGTCGTTGCTTGCAATTCAGTCTGTGCATTGTTACCTAATACTCCCATAATAATAGGTACATTCTCATGAGCATCCATAAAGAATCCAAATACAAAATTACCAGGACGGATAGCAGGAGATGTCATTGTACCTCCTTGACCTCCACCATCGCTAATCCCATACATTACATTAGCAAACTTAAGTTTTTCAGAAGGGAGGGTTTCAGTAGACTGAGGATGGATTCCCATGATCCTTACCTTATAACGATATCCCCATCCATTAATTGATTCAGGATTATCAAACTTATACGGAAGAATATTATCTCTCCATGTAGAGTCATCACAAATTTGACCCATCCACCATTGGAAAGATCCACCAAGAAATCCTAAATCAGCTAATCCTCCTCCTTGCATTTTTAATCGTCGTAAACTCTACATTCCATCGAATCTGGATGGTTATCACAATACACTTCTAGGTGCTTATCTTCATGACGTGTGTGCCAATCATTTATCTTACCATCATTAGGTTCTACTTCCTCTTCTGTGTGATCATGGAATGCATCATTGTGCATTTCCAAGTCCTTTTCAGTATACTCAATCATACCATGATTGATATGTTCTTTATGATCTTTAGGATCTATATAGACCTCATGATTTAAATCGTGGTCTGGGGTTTTAGTAGTCATCGGTTTAAATTCCTCTAACGAAAGTATTTATTTGATGTTTGCTGCAAAACCATCTTGCATGATGGTATGAGCATTTGTACCTTTCCTAAAGGTATTATGGCTACCTTTACGTCCAGTAGAGTCTCTAATCAAATTCATTTTAGTATAAGTTTCCTTCAATGAAACATAATGTGATAGATCGGAGATAATATATACTCCCCCATCCTTTTCATTTATATCATCAGCCTCAGTATCAGCTTTTAAACCAGCAATATCTACCCATATAGCATCACCAGCATGTAAAGAAAAATCACCTGCTACTGTAATAGTTATGGTGGAAGAAAATAATTGCTGATACCTCATTATAGACTGATTGTAAATATTTGACAAATCAAAATTCTCTTCCTTTGATTTATCTAATTGTTCATCAGTATCTCCACCAGGTTGAACTCCAGTATCCTTTAATTGCCATATAACTCTACTAGGAACTGCCCCAATTTCACCCACATTAGCAATCTCTTCTGCTGATAGGGTTAAATACTCTTGATTTCCCTGAAGATCAGGATCAAAAGCACTAAATGTAGTTTCTTCCCACTTAGGATCATATAAATCAAAAGATTTTAACTCAGTAGTATAAGCACCCATCAATAACTTATCCTTTACATTAATAGCACTATCTCTAGAGTAATCAAGAGCTTTTAAATCATATCCTGCAGCAGGTTCATCATTATTTGCTGGTGTTTCATTATAGATAACCGATTTCTTTTGAGGTTGCCCTAATATACTATCAAGAGATTTAAAATGATATCCCTCAGAAGTTTGCCAAAAAAGAAACCCTGCAGTATTACCTGGTTTATTTCCTTGAGGAGCAGCCTTTGTAGCTAAATGATTAATACAATAAAATGGTTTTCGAGTACCGCCAATAAAGTTATAATTTTTCCCACCTGTTTCTTCTACCGATGCAACTGTAGCAGATTTAAGATTATCTTCTAATATCGTATTAATATGCTGCGATATCTTTCCTTCCAAGCATACTTTCACCCTATTTGGTGTTGCCTCATTTTCAAATACCTCTTCAGAAAGAAGTTGAATTTGAGCAGCAGATTTGGTAGTTTTATCATCAAAAGGAGTTGGGGTATTAACCTTTAACTTCAATTCTAAATTATTATTTCTATTATCAGTAAAACTTAATTCAACTATCTCACCACCTTCAAGAGGTAATGCATCAATAACTGTTCCTGTATTATCACAATTAGACCCTTCCTTATTATTATTAACACTATTACCCGAATCAGAATAAGTATAAGTTACTCCAATTGTATTAGATAAAAGACTTTCATAGTACTGAAGAAGAATAAACCCTCCAGATAAATCTACATTATTAGATTTTCCTCCCTCTTTTTTATTAGAGGTCACCACTATTTTTTCAATATCACATGGTGCTGATAATTTTCTTTCCAGTCTTTCAGTTTCTTTTTTCTTTTTTTCCTTAGCTTTTTGATGATTTTCTTTTAAAAAATCACTATCAGCCTTGGTGAGACCCATTGCCATAGAATTAATACCTCCTAGTTATATTTAACATCTATCGTTTAGCCAATTCTGCATAAACAGAAGGTGGAGATTCTCGGAGAGTACTTGCCAACATCATTCCTTCTGTCATCTTTAAAGCTTCCTCATTAGTTTTGTTCCCACCCGTTCCATCAGGAGAAGAAGGAGATGACTTTTGAGTAATTATATAAGTTTTAGATCCTTCCTCCTCATACTCCGCATAGGTATCAATTCCTGTACTCATATCTTCAGTTTTTCCTTCTATGCCTCCACTACCACTACTAGAAGATGAAGAAACTTTAGATGATGTATCTCTTGTCTCTCCTTTCTCTCCTTTCTTTTGAGGTTCCTTACCACTAAAAATTGCATCATAAATTGCACCACCTAACATATCACCACCAGCACCTCCTAAGAAAGCACCAATCGCAGTTCCAGCAAAAGGAACAGGAATTAATGTACCAATCATACCACCAACCCATGCACCCAAACCTGCACCTATTGCCATAAATGCAGATCTTCCCAATGGTTCTTTAAATACAAAAACATTTAATAAGAAATCAATTAAGGGTCCTAAGAAAGGAATCTTCTTAACTATAGGACTAATAATTCTCTTAGCTCCTTTTAATATATTTTTAGAACTCTTTAAAACCCGTTTAGTTGCACCTTTACCTATTGTTCTTAATCCAATCTTAGTGGCTTTTTTAGTTGCAGTCTTTGCTACCGTCTTAGCTACTTGACGAACTGGTTTAGATGTTGCTAGGTTACGAACTGGCTTAGATGTTGCAGCAGTAATTACTCCACTCGTTGCTGTTGCTGAAAGATCTTTTCCTTTCTTCTCCAGATCACTGGTATTTCCTTTCAAATCTACCTCAGATTTTTTACCAAAAACCATATCATATATTAATCCACCTAACGCATCTCCAGCAAAACCACCAACAATACCACCAAGAAGAGTTCCTGCTCCAGGAACTATACTACCAACCGCCCCTAGTATCCATGCTCCTAAACCTGCACCAATAGCTTTAAATGCTGCTTTACCAGGAGGTTCCTTGAATACAAATACATTCAAAGCAAAGTCAATTAATCCCCCAATAAAAGGAATTCTTTTTGCAACAGGACTTACAAAATTCTTTGTCAATTTTAGTAATGCTTTACTTCCACCTCTTCCTAAAACTTTACTAACTCCTGTCCTTGCTAACCTCGTGACTCCAGATCTAGCAAATTTCTTTCCTGCAGTTTTTACTGCTTGATTACCAAATTTTCTACGTGCTGCTCCCTCTCCAAATCTACGAGCATATCTTCTTATAACATCTTTAGAAGTCTTCCCAAACCTTCTTCCTCTAACAATATCTAATCCCTGATTAACCTGTGATCCTGCCATTGCAGCAATCAAAGCAGCATTTAATAACAATACAAAGGTTTTAGAAAGATTATCAAATACTTTCATTCCAGATTCACCAAACAGTTTACCTACTGTTCCTCTTAAACCATCAAAAATCTTATATCCAAAATCAATTATCCCAACAAAAGCATTAAGTAATTTTCCTCCCCATTTAAGAAGAAAATTGGATACTCCCACTAATCCTTTAGCAATTGCGGCAAATAATCCTACATTATCAATCAACCCCATCAAAACTTTACCTAATAATAAGGTAACAAAAAAGTTTATTATATTACCAAATATACTCTTGGCTTTGGGGGGAACTAATCCACGTAGTTTAAACTTATTTTTATTCTTCTTACTAGCACTTTCTAATTCCTTTTCCGTATCTTTCCTTTCTTTTTTCTTTCCACCTTTCTTTCTATCTTTCTCTCTTATTTCATCTAAAGCAATAGATCCCTTCAATAAAGTATCAACATCAACAAGACTCGTTTTAATTCTAAAAGCAGTTCCTACTAAATCCTCTTTTCCTATAGCAGAAGTTGATTTACTAATACTTTTGGCATTAAATGTAGATGAAGAAGAAATTAAAGGAGTGGTAGGTTGAGAAACCACAGGAGATGCTTCCACATCCACTGTTTGCTGAGAAGCAGGGACATCATTTTTACCTTTTCCCTTAAACATTTTTTTAGACATGAATGCTCCCAACATGATATTACACTCTCATCCCTAAGACCATCAATTTATCTTGGTCAGTCATAAACGGAGGTCTAACATCAAAAGAAGGTATATCATTACCTCCAGGAGGAGGAGCATCCTGCTGTTGTTTTCCCTTGCCAGCTTCCTGCTCATATGCAATTACAACATTCTTATTCTCTTTAGGTTTTACTTCATACTTATCAGTGTTAACCATCGCATCAATGTTGCTGCTTATTGGTCCTAAAATACCACTACTACCAGATTTATTTGCTGTTGAGGGTTGAATATCTGGTTTCTTATATCCATCCATGTTAACCATATTTTCAACTTTACCAACACCAAGACCAGAACTAATAGATGTGTTCTGTGCTTTTGCAGATGATGCTCCAGACCAACCCATCTTCATATTAACATAATCTTCAGTTGACATGGCCAACTCTTTATCAATAGCACCACCAGCACCAGATAGATTCCACTTAGTGCCTTTTACTTGATACTTTTGCTTTCCAAACAAACCTCCAGTTAGTCCTCTTGGTATCTTTTCTTTCCACTTTATACTTCCAAAACGTCCACTACCAGTAACAATATCCTCTACTTGAATACCAGCATCAATGGCATCTTGATATGAATTAATTGTTCCTGGTTTTACTGTAACAAGTCCACCACCTTGGAATCCTTGAACTAAACCACCACCATTCATTTTGGCACTAGCAGATATGTCAGCACCTAACTTATCCATTTCAATCTGCTGGTGGAGGGCTTGTACAAGTCTTGCTTGTGGGTTTGAATCAAGATACGCTTGCTTATCTTCTTCTGTTAATTGACCTACTGATCCTTGAAAAATAGTTTCAGCACCTCTTGATTTTGTCTTCCATGTGGATTTCGTCATGGTATCAAAATTCATATCAGTATTTGATGTTTCTTTTATTCCCTTACCATAATATTCTGGACCCATTGCCTTTGTAAGTTCCACACCCGCCGCATAAGTTATTTTATCTAAAGGAGGTAATCCCAGAAATTCTGTTCGTTCTTTATTAACCCAATAAAGCGTCTCTGCTTCGATTCTTGCTTTTTCTTTTGGATCAGTTACGACACCACCTTCTTTATATCTACCTAATGTTGGTCTATTAGTTCCACCAGCAGCAGCATTCATGGACTCCATAGTATCCACACCATACTGCTCCACAGCACCCTTAGACATAACAAATTCGCCAGGAGTTAGCATAGCAGGAACAGTATCCTTATTTCCCTGTCCACGAACCTTTCCACCTTTATTAAGTCCTTGTACTTTTTCATTACTTACATCTTCCCCATCACCCTTATCCATCATCTTACTGATACCCATACCCGCTAACACACCGCCACCAACAAGAAGACCACCCTTAAGAAGTCCTGCTTTTCCTCCCAATGCTCCCAATTTACTTGCTTTGAGTGCAGTAATAGCAGCTAACATCTTAGGAATAAAAGTAGCAATTGCCACCGTTAATCCTGTAACCAATCCACCAAATCCTGTTCCAAATAATAATACTGCTCCCACCAATGCGGGCCACCAGTCCTTCACAAATCTAACTAAAGTTGTTATTTTACCCTGATTCTCTGGATTCCCAAACCAATCCAAGAAATTCATCAAGATCTTTCCAAGAAAGATAGTTGTTATAAAGTTAAGGATCTTACTCCATAAACTCATTACAGGTTTGATAACTGGATCTACTAATTTCTGAAGAAGTTTTGGTTTAGTTTCTAAACCTTTCTCTTGATCTTGCCGTTCCTTTTCTTCCTTCTCCCTCCGCATATCTTCAGCAATACCTTTATCATTATCTTGCTGTTGAATTAATGTATCTCTAATCGAATCAACAGTAGATGCAATCGATTGAAGAGACTCCAATAACGGACTATTAAATTGTTTCTTTTGATTATCTTTACGTAAACTACCTATATTCTTTAATAAAGTAATCTTCTTTTCGTTTACACCAACTCTTTTCTCTAAAGGAGTTCCCTTTTTAAATGCATCACCACTTATGGTTGACTTCTTAACATTAAGCCCACCAATTTTTTCCTTTTGATCGCTCAAAAAGGAAGATGCATTTATTAATCTTTGGCGAAAACTAGCCATACTTGGATTGCTGTCTCTGGTTCTTTTGTTCCTCTTCTTCAAGATGCTGGCGAAGAAGACCTACATAGATGTCTCGTTCCCAAGGCATCATATTTTCAATCTCTGTTAAGCTATATTTATGGTACTGCATTAAGGCAAAATTCACTCGAAAATAATTTTCCAAGCTCATATATGCCATGCCTACCCGAAAAAAGACGCTAAGCCCTCCAGTACCACTTCATTTTCAACCTTCGTCTTAGGATTAGTAACTTTAATAGTATGAGATAATTTAGGCATAGTTTCAAAGAAATTTTCAATCTCTTTGAATTGAGAGGAATTCATTGACTCAAGAAATTCTTTTATCTCTTTCTTAGTACAATCAGCAGTTGCCCATACCTCTTCTTCATTATAAATTTTATCGATACAAGTACCAATCAAGTCAAAAGATTGTTCCATCTGATTCTTTTCATCAAAATCAAAATTGTTCTTAATAAACTGATCAAGAGATGGATACTTTAATTCCATCATCAAATTGTCATCTAGTTTAATTTGATTATTATGATTATCATTTTTTTGAACTTTTATATCATCCAAATTCAGAGTAATAGGAACTTGTGTTTTCTCATCATCTGGGCATGTTATATTAACTTCTATCTCTTCTCCAACAGATTTACCACGAATATGAAGAAAGAGGTACTCGATATCAAAAGTAGGAAGATGTTCTACTTTAATACCCTTTGTAAGAACACAACTCTTTAGAACAGCTTTAATTGCTGTAGTAATCTGCTTGGTATCTTCACTTTCCAATGCAAGCACTAAAAGTTTTTCTTCTTTAACAAGAAATGGTCTATAGTTAACAGGTTGTTCTGTGGATGGCAACTCCAACTCATACGTAGGAGTCGCAATTTTTGGTAAAGGCATAATATCCTAATACAATTCAGTGTACTTTATTTAGAAGAGATTTCCAATCGCTCCTTTTGCAAATCCTCCAGCAATATCTCCAAGTCTATCATTACCTGTCAAACTATCTACAGCATTATTAACTGCTGATCCTACTTTACCTAGTGCAAATGATTTTGCGTTAGCCAAAGATTGATCTAATATACTCTTAGGATCAAAACCTCTTGACAAGAGATTAGAGGGGAAGTCAAATCCTGTAGCAGGATTAACAACATACCTAATATAAGTCATCGAAACACTACACTTTAACAAACTCGAAGACTCGTAAGAAAGGGGCATTGATGTTATCGCAAGAGGAAAACATTTTACAAATTCATACTCTAATGTCCTATCAGGTCTATAATCTCTTTCAAATTTAACAATTCTCATAGTTTTTCCAATATAACCACCTCTACCAGTAGTACCATCACCATCAGGATATCTCATTCTATAAAAATAATTTGGACTCAATAAATCATTTCTCGCATTTTTACTAAGAGGACCATTAGTAGCATATTCTATCCACTGCTCAAAAAATCTAATGGGAGTATAATCACCTGCATCTACATAAAAAGCAAAATTAGTTGTCTCTTCAAATACTCTTCTATACGCATGTCTCTCAGTAACACCAGTAAAATCGTTGTTTATTTCGCTGGTTGCTAAAGAAGATCCAGGAAGATCCACTTCACAACATGCTAAATTCAACTTCTCTTGCTTGGGGTTTATATATGATTGCA
>VTLG01010080.1_pt1 | contig 13037 bp, 26 predicted proteins | sample 4694571 | NCBI WGS metagenome assembly VTLG01 (sample SAMN12604809, study PRJNA352737) | marine metagenome | biome: ENVO:00000447; feature: ENVO:00000209|ENVO:00000569|ENVO:01000036; material: ENVO:00002151; isolation source: viral sequences binned using virsorter ... | reverse complement strand
CACGAGCCGCAAGCAGGGGAGCGAGCAAGCAAGCGATCAAGCGTCCGGGGAGCGAGCAAGCAAGCAGCGTTGAATATGATCCCAATCATTCATTGCGAGGGAAGGTGTTTCGCGGTGGTCTATTAATAGACCTTGGAGCGAGGAGCTCTTATACAGCTTTATACATTTGAGGGAAGGTATCTGTACGAGTATAAAGTTACGTTTTGTACGAGTGTAATGAAATAACTTTTGGTGTGGACTGAAGCTAATTTTGGAGCCAGTAGCAACCTTAAGCTCAACCATAAAAAAACCACACTTATCATTGTATCCCAACAAATCCGGTACACCAAAGGATGCCCAAGATTCTAGTCTAGTCCACTGAATTTGAGGTGTATTTTTCTTAAGTAGCTTCCACAATTTACTCTCTCTTACCATCGTACATTGACTTCTATCGTACGCCCGTTTATAAGTCAAATGTACGATGGAAAAAGAAACAAAACCAGTCAAAAAGAAGAAGGGACCAGCACCTGTATTGACTGAACAACAAATTAAATTTGCTACACTATTGGTGTATGAAGCAGGTAGAAAAAGCCCTGCGGAGTGTGCCTTTGAGGCAGGATACAAAACCAGGCCAAGACAATCAGCATCAGAATTAAGAAATCCAAAAGTATACCCATTGGTGGCAGCTCACATAAGAGAGTTAAGACAAGAAGCCCAAGAGAAATATGGGATCAATTACCAAAGTCATTTACAAGAAATGGCAATACTTCGTGATGAAGCAAGAAAATTAAAACAGCTATCCCCCGCTGTGACCGCCGAAAAGAATCGGGGCCAAGTCGGAGGCTTATATATTGACAGGCAAATTAATATCAACGCCAATGTAGATCTAAGTAAATTATCACCTGATGAATTACAGGATAAATTAGATAAAATGTATGATGAGGATATTAAAGATGTTACGCCTGGTAAATCAAAACTAAAAGCATCAGAAGTAAAACAAGACCCTGAATCCGATTAGTCGCTTCGTTTGCTCGGCAATACCATTCTTTTAGTTTGAGTGCCGATCTTTTTATTATTTCCATATAATACTCCTTGTGAGTTTGGACCCTTCCTCGGTGGAAGTTGGTTCCATTTTACGTTAGGCATATTCTTAGTCAAGGTTTTATTTTTCATAGTTCCACATCAATAATAACAGAGTAATAAGCCCATAGATAGCCAAAACAATACTAATAGATAAAAACATAATATTTATTTTTCACTTATTTTTTCCATTTTTATTATACACGATTTAGGAAATACATTTCTATCACTAAATAATTCTTCATTTTGTTCGTAAGATGCAAAAGTTCTTACGTGCTTTTTATCTTTTTCAAATACGTATGCTCTTGTTATCATAATACTAGGCATAAAACCCATAAACTCAAATGCTGTAGCGTGCCCTCCATCTGCCGTGATATCTTCCCACGTAATTTCATAGAAGTAATATCTTTTCTTTTTAATAACAACAGATTTATATTTAGATTTTTTAGGACGTCTCATAACAACTCTTATAATGCATAGTGAGATTTTTAGGCAAAAAAGTTTTCAAAAAAACAAAAAGGGTCGCGCACGCAGAGTACATCTGTGCCAAGCCATAATTGCAAAAAAGCCAGTGTTTACACCATTTGTGCCAAGCTGTGCCAAGAGAAATCGATGTCGTGGCACACCTATTATTCGCTAATACCAACACTTCTAATCGATTTTGACCACTGTGCCACCTGTGCCACCATATTTTTTTGATGACTGAAAAAAAACTTTGCCCTAGAATTCCCCTATACACTGGCACACTACTAGTTTTTGGGCACATTTGTGCCACTTTTGATAATTTTCTTAACTCCACAGCCGTGAATCTCAAATCTAGCGTATGGTTGCCACTGCTTACGAATCAGATTTAGTTCTAAAATCAGACTCGACCATTGTTTGGGCGTTATGTTTGTCCCTATTATACTCACCTTTTTCATAATCTATACACAATTTACCTTCTAAATGGTCCATCTCGTGTTGTATGCACCTTGCTTCTAAATTGTAGAAGGTCTTTTGTTGTTCATCTCCTTTCTCATCTTTGTACTTTAGAGTGATTCTAATATATCTTTTTACTTCACCCTGCTTACCAGGTGCAGATAAACACCCTTCAGAATCTGTAATTGTTTCTTCACTATTTTTCACTATCGTTGGATTTATAAATACTTGTGGCTTGCCTTGGTATCTTGTGCAGTCCATCACAAACATACGAACATCATACCCAACTTGTATTGCAGCTAAACCAATTCCATTGTGTTGATACATAGCTCTAGTCATCCAAGTAATAAGTCTATTGATTTTATCGTCTAGTGGAAAAGCCACGTCTTTACTCACTTTTCTTAAAAATACGTCAGGATATTTGACCAATTCTATGCTAACCAAAGTGCCTCCCAGTCTCCCGGGTGGCACCCGGCCGCGCGTTATCCATTATGGATTCTATCATTCCTGCCTGTAAGTTGTTGATTGAAGAAATGTCTTTCTTGGGTCTTTTTTTAAGACTACCCTCCAGGCCGAAGAACTATTCTGTTTACCAATTAATTGGCTTTGTTGTAATTCTATTCTACCTATTTCATTTAGGCCACCTCGATCATTCTCCATATAAATAAAACAATCTGATATGGCAGTGCCTTTATTTCCGTTAGTGAATTTGTCTAGTATTTGCTGCAAATCTCTCATTCTTAGACTCATTTATCCTCCTCACTATTGATTGTAATAACTCATACCATTTTTCTTTCCACATTTCTTTCATTGGTCCTGTAGTTTTGTTATAAGTATTCGCTATATTATTTAGTCTTTTCATTTCTAATTTTATAGAACTCATCCACCCTCCTTAAAAAGTTATGTTTATATTTTTGGAAATCACTCCCTTCAATTACAAACTCTTGATAATAATTATCCTTACTACACATCATAATTACACCCTTGGTAATTTGTGTATTAAATAAAATATTATGTGCCATTGCATATGCTGCTAGTTGAGTGAAATAGTCGTCAATCCATTCTCTCTTCTTTGGCTTGTTGGTTTGCTTGAAGTCTATAATAGCGTCCTGGCCTTTGTGTATACCTACTAAATCTGTTTGGCCTGCGTATAAACCAGGATAATATAAGGTACATTCTGTGCCGTAATATTCTGTAACATTAGATAACCCACTTTGAATAACTTGTATTGCCATATTGTGAGCTTGTTTACCTACATTAGTTTCATCCATATAACCTTGCTCTAGGATATACATCTCAAGAATCTTGTGCATTGCTGTGCCTCTCGCGCCTGATTCATCCACGATCCGCGTCGCTTCGGCCTCTCCCTTCGAAGCTCGCCAGTTGGCCAACGCTTCGCGCTTCTCGGCCGATTGAGTGACATCCAAGATAGTTGTAACACTTGGTAACTTTTCTTTATCAAAGACATAATGACGTTTACCATCTATCTTTTCTCGTTGAGTCTTGGGGTATCTATAACTATTATTCTTCTTCATAACCGTAACCATCCTTCCTATTCTTATATAACTTACTCCAGGACCACGAATTGAGGCTACCAGAATAGTGGTATATTTTTTCTAATATATATTTAATTATTTTTTTCACTCGTTAATATCCATCTTACCATTGATGTTGAGGGATCAAATCCATCAAACTTGGCGCTACATCCCACCAACAATACAAAACTAATTATCAGTATTATCTTCATTGTGTACCTTGTTAATTATTAAATAAATAATGACAGCTGCAACCAGTATCGCAGTTAAACCCATCAATAACATTCCAAATCCAAACTCTGGTGTCATATTAATTTAGTCCCATCTTTTAATTTAAGATCACCAATTTTTTTAGATCTAAAATTAGTTCTATCAAAATGTGTAGTTGAAGGTAAGTCCTTATCATACCAATCTGGATTAATTTTATTTAAATTCCAGGCCCAGTAAGATCCATCTCTAAATTTACAAACATACCCAGGTATCTTATCTCCACAATTATTTTTTAAGTAATCGTATTTAGATTTCTCGATCAACGATCCATCAAAATCTTGCGGGCTATACTTCTCACGATTCTTTAACTCCATAACGTAGTTCGTATTAATTACATCAATAGAGCTCATCGGGTCAAAGACTCGGTGTATAGGGTCCTTACTAAAAACCGTTTCATTAAGTTCGTGTATCATTTCATTTTGGGTTTTATTCCAACTCATTCTAAACTCCTTATTTCTTTATATTCTCTAAGATCAACAATCTTATTATTAACAATTCTTTCTTTAGTATTTGTATAATGATCTATGATTTGTTGAATCTTTGGTAGTTTTGTGTGGGCGTAGGGCCAGAGTAATACACACACGTATAACGCGTCTCTAAAAGTGCAACGCCATTTGTATTGCATTAAAAATTTTGTACCATCTTTACGAAAACCTTTTCGTGGTTTCTTAACAACGGTCCCACAACCAAGAATCTCGTGAACCCAACGAACAACAGATTGATCAGTCATTGTAATTTCCATACTTAGTCTTAAACTATTAGAGACTCTATATCCTTTTCCTTTGTGTTTCTTTTTCTTTTCAGGTCTTCGAGTATAATAAATACTACCTTCACCATCAAAGAGTCCAGCGATGTAAGCTGCGTGTTCATTCGTGATCGTCATAGAGTATCCGTTCTTTACCATCGTAATCCATATAGTATCCTATGACTTTCTTCTTTCTTTTATATTTCTTTTTAGATTCTACTTTTCGTTGTTTAAATTTTGGTGTTCTTAGAAGTTTGGCTACAAAATTTTTAATCATTGTAGCCTCGCTGACGCTGCCATTGCCTGCAGCTCCTCTAATGTAGGCTCTTCTAATGTAAGTTCACCCTGAGATTTACATTTATCACACTGAACCACCATATTTTTTGCAATAATATTATATCCATTACCCTTACATTCTGGACAAATATATTTATGATTAGCTATTTTTATCTTTGCCATTCTTCTTTACACCTTTGTTATCAAGAAAAAATCTAATAAGTCTTCCGATCATTTTAGATCTTGTCCTATTTGTTTTTGTTGCAAGTACACCTAGTTGTTCCCAGTCTTGACGTGGAACAGAAAGCGACTTGTATTTAGCTGGATCAGCCATTGTTTCTCCCTTCTATTGTTTTAGAGATGTGATTATTTTTTTTGTTTTTATACTCTATAAAATACTTTTTCTTTGGATCAAGTTTACGTTGTAATTTTTTAAGAGACATTGCTTGCATCTCTTGTGCTTCTCCAACATCCACACTCTCTTCTGTATGTGGTTTTAACTCCCTCACTTTGTATGTATAACGCATATTTCCTTTCTTATTTTGATTGTTCTCACATATGGGAATATATACTATAAAATATAATTTGCAACTATTATTTTTTTAAGATAGAAAGAAAGTCTCTTCTCACACCTTTTGTTTGTTCGTCCCTTTCTTGGGACGGACAGACATCTAATTAAGTGTCCATTTTAGGTTCGCATTTAAAACCAATTACAATCCTATTATTATTGACATAATCTTGACCCATATCGGCCATCATTGCGTTTGCAATACCATAACCTGTGGTTGCACACTCATAGTGTGTATTATAAAATAGCTTGTGTTCAACGGGAGGCATACAATTTCCGTAGAGTGAAGAACAGATTGTAAAAATTAACATAAATTTCATAGTGTGTACTTTAGAATAATTCTAAAAAAGATTATTAAGAATAATACAATATCAATCCAAAAAAGCAGGATGATAAAATGCCACCACATTAACGCCCCTGGCCACGATATTTCTTATACGACCTGCGTGTATCTTTATTCATTTTTGTCAGACTAGGTTTACGTCCAATCGAAGTTTTGTGAAAGATAGGTTCGTGTTCAACCTTTGCGTATAAACCTTTAGCTTTCTTTGCCATCTTCGTCTGTCCATTCTCTTACAAATGGTTTGGTGCCTTTGGGGGCGTGTATTGCAGGTAAATAAGTTATTTTACCATTAACGTGCTGCTCTAAATCAGCACCACAATGCATACATCTATATAATTCTTTTGTTAAACCAATAAGTAAAGTAAGTTCACTACACGTAGGACATTTTCCATTTACAATTTCTGCAGTTAATTTCATTTTTCTATTATTCTTAGAATTCTTTTTCTATCCTGGTAGACCTCTGTCTCTGCCTCTACCTTTTTACATTTGAAGACTACTCGCTCTGGATTTACCTCGTTCTGCGCGATACGCTTGGATTTCAAACAAATATTTAACGAATCTTTATGTACGTGCTCTATCATTTTTCCGTTTAATTCTAGTATTAATGCAAATACAATCTCTATCATCTTACCACCGTTCCTTTGTTTGGTCCGTATTTAATTCTATATTTGTGTGTACCTGTACCATTAATTTCAACTTCTTTTTTAAGCTCTTTTATATAACTCATTTGTTTTGCTTTTTTTTCTTGGTCAGAAATATAATCTAAAATTTTTCTAATGTTTCGGTCCATTACCATTCCTAATTAATTTTTCTACATCTTCTGTAAGTTTTTTTGTTCTCTGTTGTAAAAATTCTATGTTAACAGCGTTGTTTCTCATACTCTTAACCTCTACTTCTAACTCATCTAATAATCCTGCGATATGTTCCACCAACATAAAAAGCTCCGCCTCTCCACTTGATTGACCTAATTCACCTCTTGGATATTTAATTCTAAACTCTGTGTTGTGTTGTAAATCTTTTTCAAACAATTCTAATTTAGTGCTGTGCTGGTTGAGCTTCTCATTGATACCAAAGTATGCCCAGGTTCCAATTGCTACCATCATAATTAAAGACGCTACGGTCTTCATTGGCATTTGTACGGATGCCTCTTCGCTAATTTTTAAGGGTTTATTTTTCATTTAATTTCATTCCAAGCTTTCTCGTCATCATCTAACTTAGGTTTGGGTTTTGGTAGTATAAAGTCTTTTGGAGGTATTTTCAATTTACTTTTTTTTGGTCCTATGATCTTATCTCCCATTAAATCAATCTCCGGGTTCTCTTTTTTGTACTCATCTTTCATATCATCCCAGAGACTTTTAGAATCAGCTGGTCTAGTATTGTCTCTTGCAGGAGTTACACCTCTACATTTAGCTACCAATAAATCAAAGTTTTCATTATGTGCAAGGCTAGGATTGCTGTTAACCCTACCACACATCTTCATCAATTCTAGTTGTTGTTTTATAGCAACATTTTCTTTTGAAGTTTTACAATCTGTTCCTAAATATTTTCTATAAGTAAATCTTAAATATTCATCTTCGTGTGTATTACTATCACTATAATTATAATCAGTATCTCTTCTTTCTGTACTTACTTCAAACTCTCCACATCTAACACCATACTCATTAAGATATTCGTTTCTAGGATACGCAGGTTCTACAAACAAAGCTAACATTGTAAGAGCTAGAATAATTAATCCTGTAAAGTAATAATTCATCCTGAGAACCTCCATACATTACCTGTTTAAATCCTTAATATCATAGTCGTGCTCTCTAACTTGATCTGCTAGTTGTCTATATAAATTTTCTGCCATCTGCCAAGTAGACTCAGCAGAAGTTAGTCTTGTGTTTTGATCTACAATTTTATCTTCAGCAACTTTTAAATCTCTTTTAAGATCTACAATTTGTTGTTGGTTTGAATTGATTGTGTCTGTAAGATTAACGATGTAACGAACGCCAGTAAATGTTCCGACTACCACTGAAACTACCACTGGTACCATAACTATGTTTTTCTTTAACAAGTCTGCTAAGTTCATTTACGTTCCTCATTTTTTTTCCTCAATCTCATAAAAGAAATTGTCGGTGTCTTCTGTTTTCCACTTACCCGTATCTTCTACGTTCCATTCATTTGTTTGTACCTTCCAGTCAGGAATATTATCCTTAACGGTAAATGAAGGTAGGTCCCAAATGCATCTGTTGTTTGGCTGCGCCGCATAGTTCCCATCATCGAGAGCTATGATGTGTGCACACTTATGTTCGTGTGGTATTTCCGAGTGATCGGTATCCAGTATATTACCATCTGGGTGTGCCCAGTCAACTGTAAATAGGTAGCTGCCGTGATGCCACTTTTTATCTTTACCTATATATTTACCTGAAGCTGCGCTTAAGATATTCCAAGAAGTAACAGTAGGAAAATAACTAAAAGAATTCCAGAGCTCCAACTCATCAAGCCTACGTTTAGGTACATCTTCGATTTTAAATCCTCTTTGAATAAATGCTGATATTGGGAGACGATAAAAGATTGCACCATTTTCCATAATGCAATGAAATAAGATTGCGCGACCCCCCAAAGAGCTAAGACCAAAGATAATACAGTCTTCAACTTCTCCGTGATGTTTTTTAAGATCATATAAATACTCCTTTCGTATTTGTGCATAGGTAGCTGGGATGTTTGCATTTAAGTAAGCCACTATTTTATTTCACCCCAATTTTTTCCGTGCTCATAATCTACTTTGTTCGGTACTTTAAGTTCTACAGCTGACTCCATTATCTCAATAATGTTTTCAGCTTTCGCATCAGATTCAACAGAGATATCTACCTCATCGTGAATTTGAATGTGTGGTATTATACCATTTTCATATAATGCTACCATACTTTTTTTAGTCATATCAGCTGCTGATCCTTGTATTAATTTGTTTAATGCTTTGTAAGTAAACGCACGTTTTAATGGCTCATCATATTCTTTTCGAGCCTGCTCTAACGGTAATGGTTTAAATACACCAAATTGCACTGGTTGCCAAAGATCGAAATGACACGCTCTACCAAGTAAAGTTCTAATCTTACCTCTGTCATTTGCTTTGCGTGAAACATTATCCATCAATTGTTTTACAAATGGAGCTTTGGTGTGATATTGTTTTATTAATTTTTCTGCAGACTCTTTCATTAATCCTAGCTCTGCCATCAATTTATTTTTACCCATACCATACATCAAACCTAAATTAATCGTCTTGGCTTGCTTTCGTTCTATGCCTGCCATATCGGCCACGACCTGGTGGAAATCAGCGTCTCCGTCGTTGTATGCGTCTACAATTTCATCAACTCCACCTAAATTTTGCAGTTTTGCGTAATGTACTAAAATTCTTGGTTCTTGTTGTGAGTAGTCAAATGAACCCCATTTAGTTTTTTCTTCTGGAATAAATATAGATCTTATCAACGGTCCAAGCTCCGGGTGCCTTGCTGGAATCTGCTGTAAGTTTGGATTGCTCATAGAGAATCTACCGGTCACCGTTCCGCCTGCATCTGATCGTATTTGATTTATGTCAGCGTGTATTCTACCTTTGACTGCGTGTTTAGTTATGGAGTCAATAAATGTAGTGTGAGCTTTGTTAATCTCTCTTGCATCTGCAATTAGTTTTGGTAATTCGTGTGGATGGTTTTGTAAAAAGTTTTTTGTAAAACTTGGCTCTTTACTTTTTTCTGTCCTATCATATGGAAGTTTTAATTTGTCAAAAGCTTTTGCGATACTTCGAGCTGCGTGTATTTCTACATCAACTCCTGTTAACTCTTTGATTTTACTAATGATTTTAGACTCACGTTCCATTAGATTTTTTTTAATATTAGCTGCTTTCTCTAAATCAACTCTTACACCTTTGAATCTCATATCAACTAAACAAGGAAATAGTTTTGTCTCCAGGTTAAATATATCCCACAGCTCTTCTTGATATAATTCTGTTTCTAATCTTTTCCAAAGTTTTAAAGTAGACTCTGCATCACGTTCAGCATATTGACCTACAAACAATGCAGGTAATCTCCACATATCTTTCTTTGCATCTAGTCCATATTCTTTAGCTGCTGCTTGTAGTATTGATTCGTCTTTACCCATACCCACATAAAATTTTGATAACGTATTTAATTGATAAGACAATCTATTCTCATCAATCAAAGACGCTGCTATCATTGTATCAACTATTTTACCTTTAATTATTATACCAGCTGATCTCAACCAACAGATATCATACATTGCATTGTGAAATATAAAGGTAGTATCAACCTGACTACAAATATCCTTAAGCCAGTTTAACACCAGATTTTTGTCCATATTACCACCGGACTCGTGATGTATAGGAAAATAGCCTGACCAGCCCTCTACGGCCACCGCAACGCCAGCAATGTGGCCTTTTCCAGTCACATTACCAGAGCCTAGTTCCTTTAAATATGGATCATTAGTTTCTAAATCTATTGCTATTTCTTTTGCGCCTCGTAAATCTTTCAATTCATCCGGCATTACCCACTCCGTTTCAGGGGTGAATAGAGGTATTTGCGTGCTTCTCACTACTTATAATCCCTTTCAATTATCATCTCTATAAAGTGAATTGCTTTTAGCAAATCTTCTTTTTTACCTTTAAATGGATGACGGCATATGTATTTTATAGCGCATCCTTCCGGGAATAGCAACTTGTTCTCAACTACAAATTTACTGGGCTGAATGACAAAATTCTGGTAGTGCTGTCCTCCAATTTGTTTGTTCCAAACTTTACTCATAATATATAAGCCTTATCAAAATCTTTTGGATCCAAGACGTGCAATTCACGCTTCGCTCTCGTCGCTCCAGTGTAGAATAATCTATGTAATTCATCTGGGTCATAACTAAATGTTTCTAGCGCAGCGTTCGTTATATCTTGCATCAATAAAACTTTGTCAGCTTCTCCTCCTTTCGCTCCGTGTATTGTTGACATTAATATACGAGGATTTTTATTTAACGTTTCACCATTCGCCCTCATATTACGAATGTAATTCTCTGTGATAGGATCAAGTCCCTCAAATGCTTCATACCAAACACTGTCAGTAATTAGTCCGTGTTCAGCTTTACAATCTCTCATTAAATATTTTTGATCTGCGTGTAGTGTTTTACCTTTTCTAAATCCTTCTAAAACATTTGATCCTAAAAATTCATAAATATTTTTTATTTCTAAATAACCAAGTGATGCATCTTTACGCCAAGCTTCCCAATTATTTAATGCTAATAATAATTTGAGTGATATAGAATTACGTCCTTTAAAAGAATAATACCAACCTCTAAGCTCACATACTTCTTTAACAGAATCTAAAAAATAGTTTGCCGAAGACAACACCAACCAATTACCTTCCGACATATCTACTTGTGTAATATCAGAATATCTTTTTAATATTCCTTGTTCTGTTCTAGGTTTATAATCTTTATCAAATCTATTTTGTACCTGGCCTATTATCTTTTGTGATAGTTTATGTATGGGTCCTCCAGGTATACGATAAGATTGATCTAATACTTTAATATCATTAACTTCTTCTTTTAAAGCTATGAAGTGATCAACATCTGCACCAGCCCATTTAAATATTGCCTGGTCATCATCACCTGCTATGTAAGTTTTCTCTGCATCATTCCAAATCTTTCTTACCATTTCCCACTGCAGCAAAGATAAATCTTGTGCCTCATCTATAAATAAAACTTTGAATTTATTATGGTTTTCTTTAGTTAAGAAATCTTCTATTAAATCATTAAAATCTTTTAAACCTTTTTCTTTTTTAAATCGTTTTAATTCTTCTGCTAAAAGATATAAAGTATTGCGTTCAATATCTAAAATGTTTTGTCTAGAATCATAGTAGTCTAACAAGTCTACACGTTTGACTGCAGCTGTATTTATAATTGTAAGATATTCATTGTCAGAATTAAATGTACCATCACTATCGGAAAACTTTGCAGTCTTGATAGGTATCCCACACTTTTCACCAAACTCTTTGTAGTCTTCGTATCCCATCATTTTTTCTTTTGTCATACCTAATTGATTGAATGCATAAGAATGCAGTGTTCTAAAAAATGTAAGATCGTTTTCTACATCCAAGCCAAATTTATCTGCAGCTCGTGTTGCAGCTTCCGTTGCAGCCTTTTTAGTAAACGAAAAGTAACCTATTTGTTTAGGTCTTATTCCGTCTTGTATGAATTGATCCACTAGGTTTAACAGCGTTGTTGTCTTGCCAGTTCCGGGTGGACCTAAAATTATCGTCTTCATATGCTTGTTTTTGACACTCCTTTGCTTCTTTTTCTAATCCGTTTTGTCTTAACCATTCTGCGTGATTTAAAAGTATTTTATTTTTACTTATCAAAAGTTATCCTCCTGGTATGGTATTGTAGAAGTAGATGCTTCTGTCTGCTTCATTGTTTTTATCTTAATTAATCTTGGTTGTTGTTTTTTAATTCTAACTCTTTCTTCACATTCAAATACTTCTAATTGTTTTATTAGATTACCTGTTTGATTCTTATCTTTTTCCCAATGATTTCTTTTACAAAAATTATAAAAGTCCTCCATTCTAAAATATGTAAATTCTCTTTTCTCATCTGTGTATGGCAGCTTGTTTAATATATCATCCCAAGTTCTTGCTGATTGTCTATTGGTTGTCCAGTCTTGTAATAGTCCTGTAAGTTCATTAAGTGGATCTAAAGATTCTAATGGTTCAACTTCTTGTAGTGTTGTCATCATTGGTTTAAGAAAGTGTTGTTTCCAATCCTGTGGTTTTGGAACAGGTACAACAAAGTTTGCTTGATCTAGACACGCTAGTGCAAAAAGTTGTGGACTATAAAGTTGTTCTGATTTTAATTGTATTCTTTTTTTGTCTACATTCAAAAACCATTCTGGAGGTTTTGATGCATACTTGGTTAAACTTCCAAGGACTGGCATCTCCTCTTCACCAAAACCTACACCAAATCTTTTTGTTCTACATAAACCTGCTTGGCACACGGCATTAATAGGTGCATCTTTACATCTATACTTGTCATAACCTTTACGATTAACTGATTTAATTAATTGTTGGACCTCACTATTACTTAGTGCAGGGTCCATATATTTTATATTAGCTTTAACTATTTCATCTTCCCAAGAATCTGGATTAGCTTGTTTGTAATAAACAGCAATATTAAACAATGCATTATTTCTGGAACCCTCACCAAAACCTGTTGCTGCTAATTTGTTTAAGCAAGGGGGTCCTCCAGGAAACGCTTCTTCTATTTTTTTCTTTTCCGTTTTAATTTGTTTGA
>VTLG01006559.1_pt1 | contig 13037 bp, 22 predicted proteins | sample 4694571 | NCBI WGS metagenome assembly VTLG01 (sample SAMN12604809, study PRJNA352737) | marine metagenome | biome: ENVO:00000447; feature: ENVO:00000209|ENVO:00000569|ENVO:01000036; material: ENVO:00002151; isolation source: viral sequences binned using virsorter ... | reverse complement strand
TCGAATGCCATCTGAATGTTATAGCACTCCATAGGTGGGCTTGAGTTGAGTAGTTTATATCCTTTCGTTGGGGGTGCGGCTACCTGAGTTCCTGTTGTTTTCAACTCGATCTTTATTGTGCGTCCGTTAAACTCTACCTCTCTCCATGTGGACTGAGTAGCACCATCGATCTCTGTAAAGTACAGGTGACCCCTGTTTCTGGCAGTACGAACCATACGTTGAGATGAACCCTGCATTGCAAGGACAACATTAAATAGTTCTTCATCATCTAGGTCGAGAACTGCCAGGTTGTTTGATTGTTCTCCCAGAACTATCCCCAGACCCTTTGCGTTATCCCACGGCAGGGATCGCAATGACTCTTCACTAGACTCCAGAGTAGTCCATTGCAGGGACAGGGGTTTCTTAGGAAGGTTGTTTGCATCAAGACCAAGAGGAATGCAAAACCATCCTCTGTTGTGATACATATTCAGCGCGGCTTCCAGTAATGCTACCAAGGTACTCCTTTCAAGTGAGTGTTAAAAAAGATTTAGTTGTTCTTCCTCTGGGTTGGGAAGAGAATAGAATGCGTGTCGGACTCCTTTGACTGTATGATGCTGTCTCTTGAGCATACCTTTGGATACACAATCCCTAGCGAGTCTGTCTGCTGATGTTCCCAACCACCCATAAGGGGTCTTGGTACTAATCAGCTTCCATGATGGAACTTCATCAGGGGAATTATATTTTATCCAAAGCATTACAATGTCTCGTTGCGATAGCTTCTTCTTTGGTTCTGCGGAAGCAAATGCTTCTTCTAATGTTTTAATCATTTTACGCTTTCCTTTCAAGTATATAGTATATAGAGTATAGTAATTCATATACTCATATACTCTTTAGAGTAGAGTATATAGGCTAAATATAAATGCCTATATACTCTACTCAATATTAAGTTAAATTTTCTGCCTTCAGCCATTGTATTTTCTGCTCTTTTTCTTTAGCTTCATCTCTTCTCTTTTGCTGATACTGTTTTTTGCGACAGTAAAGACAGACCTTGGACTGAAACCTACCGCGAAAGGGTTTTCCACATTCAATGCATGGTTTTTCTACCAGACTGTGCAGAACACATCGTTGTTCGCTATGTGCCACACCCCTTGCTTCAAAGGATAACCCACAAACCTTACAGATTCTTTTTTCCCCAAACCATCTGGGTCTGGCTTCTAAGCCATGAGCCACCCTTAACTGCCTTACTCGCTCCCTGGATATACCAAGTGTCTTGGCGATGGTAACATCTCGCAGTCCGTTCGCGTGTAACTCTGCCACGGCATGGAAATTATCGCCTTTTGAGTTTCCTTGCCTGACAGAGTTGTTTAAGACTTCTGAAAGAGCCATGTTAATAAGGCTCTCCATAGTCATCGTCATCTGACGGCTCTTCCGTTGCTGTGCGTTCACTTATGGGCGATTCATTAGTGGTTTTAGCAGTGTTTCTTACTGCATCACACATCTGGGTAGGTTCTAGTTTGCTCCATGTCTTGCCGTAGGTATCTCTAACCCAAGAATTAATGTCCTCTACTCCAAGGTTAGATGCTACGATATTTTTTAGTACAGGTGACATATTGCACCATCCACCATCTGTTTGGTGGCTTGCTGTTTCTGATGGATCACCCTCTTTCACTTCCCATGCAGGGGCTTTATAGACCCAATCATCGTGGTGTACAGGGCAAAGGGTATCCAGGTCATCCAGAAGGGCAGGTAATTCTGATGGAGTTACCTCAACTACTGTAGCCTGTACTGTTGTTGGCTGTTGGGTTGTTTCTTTTTTCAGGGTGTTCTCTAAAGGGGTCTGGGCTATTTCATCCCACGGAGTAGGGGAGTACCCTGCCAGAATTACAACCCAAGACAGCAGTTGTTTCAAAGCCCTGCTGATTGCTCTGGTCTGAGCCATTCCTGCCAGTTGGCTTGCAACCTGATCTGATTTGCCTTGCTCTGATGCAAAGCAGAAACTTTCTGCACCACCGACAGCCACGCCATGCATATCCAGGATTGTAGCTGTAGCTTTTGCACCTGTGCATTTACCACTTTCATCGTGGTATAGTTCTGTCACTTCCGACTTAGGGGTATATCCATATCCCTTTCCTATAAACAGCCATGCTTCTGCCTTGAGATATAGAGGGCTGTTCTTTTTCAGTTGAATGGCTAACTTCTCCTCAGTTACCACTTTGGCTAATATCTTAGCCTTGTTAGATGCTGAAGTTAACTCTGCATCGAATTGTTCCACACTAACAGCTATGCTGTCAGTTACTGTTGCTAATTCAGTAGTCATACTACTCTCGCTCCTTACTATAAATTTCCTGTAACTCTTTATCCAGTTGGATAGCCTGTCTTTTAACTTCTGCTATCACTTCTGGCAAATCGGCTATGTTCTCTTCATGGATGGTTACCGACAGGTCGGTAGAAGGTATTCCCTTAGAGGTTCTTGATACCGAAACCCTAGCCGAACATCCTCTTGATACTTTTACTTCTTCTGGGTTTGCCATTTGCGTTTTCCTTTCGCTATAAGTATTGTTGCTATTGCTACCAATGACGCCACCCCTACCACCACCCTTTTGTGCTTCACCTGTTACCCCTTTCCCTGCAATCCATGCAGAAGATTTTGAGTATTCCTTTCGAGTCTGCTTTAATTGTTGCTCCTAGAATCCATAGGGTTTCTTTGCCACATCCCATACATGGGGTTTGTATCTCATTCATGACGATCTCTTATAAACCTCAAGGCTTCATGCAACTGGTCACTATTATAGAAATCAGGAAGCACTGGTCTTCCGTAACGAATGTCTTCCTGGATTATTAGTTTGAGAAAATCAACTGTTACTGGGTCACATATCTCGTCTTCCAGTAACATGGCGTAAGAAATTACAGCCAACATCTTTTCCTCTGATGCTCCGTGCTCCTCTCCTGTTGCTATCATCCGTAATGCAAGGTCTAACCCTGCCAGTAGATGCTTTTGCATTGTGTTTTTCTTGTTCACTAGTTGTCACTCCTTTCAGTCTTGACTACCATTATAGCATACACCCATTGTCAAGTCAGCGATCTGGTCTTGGATCGCAGTAAGGACAGAAGTTTCTGTCTCCTACATTCCGTTCACAGTCTGGGCAAACCCTGTCTTTTTCTTCCATTAAGAACTCTCCTTCTTCCTTGCCAGTAATCAGATGCTTTATATGTGTTGGTTCTGCATTCGGTACTGCAATATAGTTGTTTTTTCCTAGCTGAAACAAAAGTGCGATGGCATGGAGTGTTGGCACAGAGTCGCAGTAATGGAGTGTTCACTCCATTGATACGCAACATCCTTACTATGTCGCTGTGTTCGGCTATTGCAACTTCTATCTTGTTTTGTAACGCTGTTATGTCATGCTGATTTTTCAGTATCGTTGCCAACAAGAACGATTCTCTTTCTTCCAGTAATTCAACAAGAGTCTTATCCATTTCCTTTTCCTTTCATGCCTGAGTGGGGTAATGGTATAGCATTACCTGATGGTGTTTAGTGGGGTCTACGTTGATTTATGAGCCGTTTTTTAGGGGATTAGAGTCTATGGTGCATAGATCGCCAGGATTTTCTAGCTTTTGGGCTTGAGTGTTTCTTTGGTTTTATCAGTGGTTTCTGTACTAGGCAAACGTGATATTCCTGGCACGCGGTAAGAACTAACCTCTGGAAGAAACTGTTGAAAGCCCCAACAAGTGTGTTCATGATTACTCCCTTCAATGGCAATCGCTCCGAACATTCTATACAAAATCCCTATCCTGTCAATCGTTAGTTCTCTTCTTCTTCTTTTGGCTCAGACCAACCCATTTCATCAAACATTTCCTGGAGTAAACCCCGACACTCCGAACAAAAGTTTTCCTCGTTCAGTTCATGTGCAAAGAAATCCTTCAAACAGCTTTCGCATTTCTTCATCTAATTCTCCTCTCTTATATGGTTAAGCCGTATGAATAGGTCTACGTTGTCTTTGGTAGCTTGCTCGTCATCATAAACAAGGTCTATCCCCATGTCTTTCAAGACTTCTGCGATACTATCTATCGCATCTCTGGTTTCGCTACTGGCACTGTTAACTGTAATCCAGTTATCCATTAGTTCTCCTGTCCTTTCCTTTAGCAATGAATCATAGTCTCGCTTGAGGTTATCGTATGCTTCCATTAAGGTTGGCTCACTCATTATTTGTTCCTTTCTGCAAAATATTCGTCTATTTCTGCTGTCAGAACTTTACGCTCCATAGCCGTATTCTCCTCTGGCATCCACTCATAAGGATTTTCCCCCAATGGTCTATGGGATGCACCAAACGGATGGGAGTGAACACGATTTAGCACCCACGCTAGAGCAGAAATAACTCCCTCGATGTAATCTTCTCTCCTCGCCCTGTGAGCACGCCTACGCTTGTCTTCCCATGCTCTCGCGAACTTAGGTCTTTCTTTCACAAGAATGGTAGCAACCTTTTCAATGTAGTCATATTCTTTCATGTTCTGAGTCATTAGCGTTCTCCTGTTTCAATATCGGTTTCGTTTCCATTCTGCTATTCAGTTGTGTTGCTTCATAGGCTCTCCCCCTTTTTCTTTACACCGAAACCACCTTTCAACTAAATTCTTGCCTTTATATAGTATCACACATTTGAAGGCTTGTCAAGTAGGGTCATTCTTAAACTCGATGCATCTGGCGTTATTCTTCCCCTTGTCATGTTTAGACCAATGCTTTGGTATACATCGTGTGTGGATACCTACTCCACCATCACGCCATGCTTCAGTGATGCCGTCCATAATGCCAAGGTTCTTACCACAACATCGGCATAAGGGAATAGCCCAACCCAGGTTGTGTGCCTTCTCGAGCCGTATCAATACATCTTCAATCATAATTTCACCTCAAAAGAATTTGCTTCAGTCATGCAAGGCTCGCGTTTAGTTCCACATTGACCGCCATGTTGTTCTTCAGCTTGGTAAAGTAATCGGTTTATATCATCCAAGGTTTTCGGTTTCGTAGCCAGAACAATCTCCTCAACCTCGACCCCTTGTCTATCGCACCAGACTTTGACTGTGTATGTGTTCATTCGGTCGCTCCTTTCACCTTTCATAGTTTTAGTCGTAGCTTCTATCGTCACCATAGTCACACACGAACCAACACTGCTTTGGGTTATGGTACTTGTCGTGGACTTCTCTGGCAGACATGTGTTTAATGGCTTCCAGTTCAGCCTTTAAGCCGTCAACTTGTTGTTGTAGGCTCTTGGCATGGTCTACAACCTTGTCGGCTACTTTGTCCTGGATCGATTCATAGACTTTAGCCCTTGGTTTGCTATAAGGGAATATACCCAAATGGCTTCTGTCTGCATCAATGCCTATCGGATGCTGTAAGTACTTGATCCCTTTGGAGTTCACGCGTGGCTCCATTCTTGCTCCACATTTGCATTTATTGAAGCCTTGAAAAAATCCTTTAAACTCCTGTCGCAACCAAGGTTTACTGCTCTTGTTTTTTGGTGTTTGTGTTGCCATGTTTTGTGTTCTCACTTTCATAAAATTTAACCATCTAACTAAAAACTCTGACATTAAGTATATCACCCATAATACCACTGGTCAAGTGATAGGGTTTTCGGTGTGATACTTTATAGTCTTGATCTGGTTGATTGTGTCGGTCAACTCTTTACACTCAGCGACAATCAACGCGTTGTACTCTATCCGTAAATCCGTCAATGCTTTTATTTGTTCGTTGATACTATCGACCTTTCCCCTATTATATGTAATTCGTGAAGCGATAGAATCCAGTTTAGACTCCAACAATTCCAATTTGGTAGTTTTCATGGTGTCGCGTTATCCTTTCAAAGTTTAATATTCAATACTGCCAGGTTCCAGGAAATTCTGTTTATTCTGTTTTAAAATCCTTTCAATTATGTTGTGATGTTTAATGCATCATTCGAGCGCACAAATTATTGTGCGCTCTAGGTGATATATTAAACTATCGCGGGAATTGCGATATTTGGCGTTTTTGGTCTCTGATTGCCAGAACACAATCCACAATTCGCGCAGTTTGTTTTTCCGTTTGCTTCTGGACATAACATTTCATCTGGTCGCAATGTTTCACCCTTTGCGAGTACTCGATATGTTCTATATCCAAGACTATTCGCGTAGTCTATAGCTTTATGTATATCAGGGTGTGTTTGGCTATCAATTGACGCCATTGTGAAGCCTTGAAGCTGTACGTTTGGATTATCCCATCGATGAGTATAGCTTGTTGACATTCCTTTAAACACTGATCTAATATCATTCCACACGTGGACAGGAACGCTTGCTGGATCGCCATACGAGCCAAAACGGACACCTAATGATTTATTACTACATGATTGTTTTCGCTTGTGTGGCTTCTCGCAATTGCATTGCTTTAATTGACTAATTAAGATACTAGCGTCTAAAGGTGACATTTTGGCAACCTTTCCAGAATTCCAAGACTGCCAGGTTCCGCCTATTCCGCGTGTTTTATCGACATAACATTTATTGTCTAGGTTTTCACTTTTGGCGATTATCTCGCGTAGTTTACAGTCTCCGCAAATTGACCTATCAAGACCAGTTTGTACAGCTTCCAAAGGTGATACATCGGTTCTAACTATGGATATTTGTATCATGTCGAGAGTTTTGCCGTTAATGCTTTTTCTTGTAATGCCAGACATTAATACAACTATCTCCGCGTCATCGATTAGACTATTTCCGCGCCATACTTCAAACGTATTATCATTCATTTTTGGTGTCATGTTATCTGTTCAACCTTTCAATTTTTTCGCGGTCTCTATTAACTTGATCTGCTATTTGTTTATCTGTTTTTCCGTTAGTTGTATCCTTTCCGTAAATCTGATCAAGTTTATCCGACCAATCCAACCAGTTTTCCAATTCTCTAACGTTATCCATATTTAATCCTTTCAAGATTAATCTAAGCCTTTTTTAGTGTGACTTTTTCCAACTGTACATCGTCATAACCTTTGGATTTCCACAAAGCTACAGCGTTTTCGGCTTCTTGCTTATTTTCGTAATGGTCATCTATTCCACCTATCCATACAATCCATATTGTTTTTGTCATGTTCATAATCCTTTCAAGATTCTAAATTTATTTTTCTACTACTGCGAAACAACCTTGTTTAGTTAACATTACTGCTGATAATGGGAATTGGACTTCTTCACTTCTGTTATCAGAATCAGCCCATCTAAACGAAAATTCGCCGATTTTGGGATTAATGCTCAGCTTCCTGAGTTTTTGACCAGGATTTAATTGATAGTTTTTTGATTCGTTACCAATCAACCACGCAGATACGCTTCTGTAACCGCCATTGTAGATTGCGAGTAATGCAGACTTTTGACAGTTTGCCGTGACATTGGTTATAACCATATTGTCAGTGTAGCCTTGCACCTTTCCGCGTCCAATGTTTCCTTTCAAGTCTCCGAAACTATAAACGTGTTTTGACCAATCGCGTTTAGCTTCATTTAGGTTTCTATGTGCAAATATTCGAGCCATGTTGTAATCCTTTCAAGATTCTAAAATTAATATTTTTCCCACAACATCTGATGATTGCTGTAGTCATTCCGCTTTTTCTCGCATTCCGTTGAATCATCTTGATATGTTGAACAGCCATTTTGACCATTGCAAAATTCTGTTGGTCGATCAGCCATGAATTGATAATGCCTTCCGATCGTGTAGTCTCTAGGCATAATGCACATTAACCAACACGTTAAGCCATCTACGTCCGAACCTTGAACCAAAAAAGACTTTTGATGTTCTTCACATTCAATGATGACCCATTCCAATTGATCAATGTCTAATTTGATTGGCTGATTCCAAGTCTTACTCCAAGTATAAATTCCTCCTCTGATATCTTCCCAATTCTTGACTGCTACATTCTGTATTCTCATGGCCTAAACCTTCCTTTCAATCGCTAAATTACTGCTAACTATACTCTTATTATTCCGTCCGTCAAGTACTTATTCAAGTTATTTTATAAAATTCATAAAAAAAACCTGGTTGACGCCTAAAAATTGTATGCATTCTGTTATATGTATGGCTATTAAAGTCTGTTGGATATGGTATGGAAGTGTAAAAGGATAGGCGTTGAAAGATATTTGATCTCTTGTCTTGTCTCTCAGTAGTTTCGTATCGTATCCGTTTAAATATGGGCATCTAATACAGCTTTAATATTGGGATATTCCGTATCGTATCCGTTTATATTAGGGGTACCACCCCATCAACCCGTTTGATTAGAGTATAATGATTGGGCATTCTCAGCCGCCAACCAAAAAACCTTTCACGACTGGCGTTTACTATATAGGGACAACTGCATAGTGTTGAGTATATGATTTATATACTCCATTTATATACTCCATATACTCTCAACTTTGTGCCTGAGATTAAGAGTATTGACATGGTACTGTATACTTAGGGATGGAGGGCGGGGACATAACTTAATATTAATATACGTATTAAGTATATATATTGCTTAATGCATATATATACTTAATACTTAAATACTTAATATATTACGCGTACGCGCGAGGATGGAGGGACATTATGGGATTTTTCAGTTTAGGTATTCTGACATCGTTACAGTTTGCGTGGTGGGATGTATGTGCATCTCCGATGCGTAGTTATAACAAGGTGAAGGTATGGCGGGATAAGATACTGGATACTGTTAACTACCTCCAATCCGAGTCTGCTAAGTGGAAGGCGCTGTTTACCACACTGAAGGCTCCTTATAGTTTACTGCGAGGGCTGGGACTGAATCCTCAGATGGCAGCAACATTCCTGTTTGCTGGGTCTGTAGCCACTACTGGTGTAGTAGCAGCAGAAGTAATGGAAGGGCGTAGTTTTAGTCGTGGTGACTCAGGAAATTACGAAGCATCTCTTGTGGGTGGAATATTAGATATACCTACAAGCTACGAAGAAGGTGATAATACGTTAATGATAAGCCTGGGGAATACTCCTGTCAGAGAAATCACTATAGAGAATGTCTCAGTTGGGTCAGTGTTCACTGGGTCTGCACTACCATCAGGTCAGCAGAATGTTGTTGATGTTGGAGGGAATGTAGTTACTGGTGGTACAAATACCAGACTTGAAGTAGGTCATCTGATCTTTGAGAACTCACGCTGTAAGAAGTTAGAACTTATAGATGTTAATGCTCATACGATAAATATCATTGGTAATGCCTCAGATGGACAATCAATTGCACCATCTCCAGGCACAGCACGTATGCTTGCCATTGGCGGTGGTCATCATCAGGCAGATTCAATGGTGACCTCTGGTGGCACGTATGACCGAATCCACATTCAGGCTCCTACCAGTGGAGTGAACGGCAGAGTTGGAACTCTGCGTTTGAGTAACTTGTACACGAAGGGTGGAATTTGCGCCCTGTATAAGCTGACTATCGGAACGCTAGATGTTCTGACAAATGAAGTTGGCGAGGGGAATGGATTCTCAACTAAAGAGTTTGTAGTTGCTACATCTGTAACAGGAGCCAACATAAATATTACGGATAACGTAGAAGTTACAATAGCAGAGCCAGCAACACAGTAGGAGTATTATGAGAGAATGTTGGATATGTGCAGGTATGCTCCTTGGTGGATATGTACTTGTGGCAATAGCAGTAGTAACCTTAATGTCGATACTATAGGAGAAATATGGGTAGGAAAAAAACAATCAATACACTACACGATAAAGAAAAACTTTTTATACAGAATTACGTGGAAAGCAAAAACGGAGCCGATGCCGCTATCAGAGCAGGGTATTCCCGCAAAAGTGCTGCTCGCCAGGCATATGTGTTGAAACAACGCCCTAACGTAATGGCTGCAATAGAACAACTTAGTAATGCCCGCATAGACGCAATGTCTATGGTTAAAGAAGGTAACGATATCCGTAAAGATGAAATTATTAAAGGTCTTTTTGAAATCGCTACTAACCCTACGAATTCCGCAACATCAAGAGTTTCCGCATACTCAACCCTTGCTAAATACACAATAGAAACTAAAGGGAATGAATCTTCAAAACTTAACTTCACTCTCAATATAGGGGATACAAACCTTCTACAGGTAGCAGACGAACCTAAAAGTATTGACACAAAGGCGTATGATGTAGAAGGAGATATTGTCGAATTATCGGAGGATACTAACGAATAATGGCAGAATCTGTTTCTATTCAATATCAAAGACCACCACTGTATCCGCTACAGCATAATGCCTTTTTCGGCGAAGAAAGGTACAGTATCACTGAGGCAAGTACCAAAAGCGGTAAAACAGTAGGCGCAATGGCATGGCTCCTGGAACAGGCTATAGGGGGATCACAGGGACAGAACTTCTGGTGGGTCGCTCCAGTTCTTAATCAGGCTAAGATTGCATACCGAAGAATGAAAGACGGAATGCCAGCTAACTTCTATTCCTCTAATGACTCAGAAACATATATCAGGCTAAAAAACGGCACAACTATGTGGTTCAAAGGTTCCGATAACCCAGACAGTCTATACGGAGAAGATGTTCGAGCAGCCGTTATAGATGAAGCATCCCGATGCCGCGAAGACGCATGGTTCGCTGTACGAACAACTCTCACCGCAACAAGAGGTCCTATAAGAATTATAGGAAACGTAAAAGGCAGAAAGAACTGGTTCTTTCATCTCGCTCGCAGAGCCGAGTCTGGAGAACGCAACATGACATATCACCGCATTACCGCACAGGATGCTATCAAAGCAGGAGTTCTTGATCAGGATGAAATAAGCGCAGCAGAACGCGATCTGCCAGAAGAAGTGTTTAGAGAACTCTATTACGCAGAAGCAGCAGATAATGTCGGTAATCCGTTTGGAGTAGAAGCTATTGAGGCTTGTGTTGCTCCGTTATCAATCAATCAGCCAGCCGTATGGGGATGGGACCTCGCTAAGTCTCATGACTTTACAGTTGGCGTTGCACTGGATAAACGCGGTGCCGTATGCAGATTTAACAGATTCCAGGAACCCTGGGGTGAAACGCAGGAACGTATGTTACAAGATACTGGAAATACTCCCGCATTAGTTGACGCTACAGGCGTGGGCGATGCGGTTTTAGAACCACTTCAGCGGTCTGGATTACACAGATTTGAAGGGTTTAAATTCTCAGCACCATCGAAACAGGAGTTGATGTTTCAGCTAAGAGGTGCTATACATAGAGGCGATATTAGTTTTCCTGATGGACCAATACTAACGGAACTGGAATCTTTCGAGTATGAATATACCCGCCAGGGAGTAAGGTATAATGCACCATCTGGAATGCATGACGACTGCGTAATGGCTTTAGCTTTAGCGTGGCGGCAGTATCAGCAGAAAAATATAAGTCCAGCGTCGGGTCTGAAGGGCGTTTTATTGCCCAGCCTGGCATAAGAAAGGGGATTTATGACAACGGAATCAATAACCGAGGAAGAGATACTATCGGAAAGGTTTCCGCCTTTATTTAAGGGCAATATAGGAAACAAAGACATGGGGGGTCCCAGTACCATTCTGGATGCATTGCGTCTGGATATATGCGAGAATGTGGATCAGAGTCACTTTGAAAAGAAAATTTCTTTTCCGTGCGGACTCTTTTTCAAAAACGAAACAATGGCTCGCTCCGATCCCAGAGAGGGATGGGGTGCTAAGTTTCGTATTGCACATCAAAGACATCACGCCCATGCTAATGAGCCTTTTCCTTGGGAAATACGGGGAGAGGTTAGCCCCGATGGAAAACTGAAGTACGCTATGTGCGAGTGTGATCATGACAGGGGGATGCACAGAAACGTAAGTTATAGTGATCGCCCTGGGGGACAAAGAGAAGAAGTCGGCGATAACACTGTTAAAAAACCTGAACCTGTCGGTCAGGAATACAACACTGTGGCAGATAACTCGGTAATAGAAAGCGAATCGCAGAAACTGATAGCAGAACAGAAGAAGATGATTGATGAATTAAAAGAACAACTATCAGCAGTATTGTCTCCGATTCCTGCTACGACAAAGGAAAAACCAAATGGCAGAGCCAAGACCTGATTCAGCATATTTACGAAGCCTTCATAAGCACCTTTTAGATATATGGCAGCCAGCCCATGCAAACTGGGAAGAAACTGACAGCTATATTAATTCTACTTTCCCTGTATGGGACAGGCGTAATCCGCAACACGCAAACAGAATCGCTTATCGACCAAGTACAGGCTATAACATAGTAACTCATGCAGCCGATACCCTTATGGTAAACGAGGCTAAAGTTTCGCGTCAGCCTAGGTCGGATAGCCAGACAGCACATCTTAGATCATCAGAAATAGAAAACTGGCTTAAAGAAGTATTTGACGATGCGTCTTTGAAAGAACCTGTCCTTCCGTTTGCAATGGCAAAGATGTATATGGTTGCCTATGGCTATGCCATTGTAGAAACTGGAATAGACAGAAGCTGTTATCCAATTAAGCCTAAAGAAGGCTCCCGTAACTATGAAGAGAAGATGGAAGAGTATAACCGAATGAAAAGAAACGTAAATCCGTTTCATATTAAGGCTCCTCATCCATCTGAGGTCTTGCTTCCATATAATACTAAAGAACCAAAATATGCAGTGCGCCAGAGCCGATGGCTTGGCGATGACATAGAACGCATGACACGGGTCAGGGCTGAAAGACCAAAAAGACTACAGCCACAGAACCAGGGTGGTATGCTCGATCTCTTTGATGCAGCACAGGATAGATTCAGGGAACTCGAATGCTGGGAACTCTGGACTCCTGACTGGCACGCAATGTTCCTGTCTCAGGCAGGACAGATGCTGTTTGTCGAACCTAACACATGGGGCTTTGTCCCATTCACCCATTCTTTCGCAGGATGGGGTATTCCTCTTACAGGCAATAACGGAACATTCCCAGAAATGCTTGCACGGGGTATTATCGATCCAATTAAGCAGGGAGTTAAACTCCAGGCACAAAGAGTTAGCGCAGAAATAGACCTTCTTCTTAAAGCAGCATATCCTCCGCTTATGACAAGCATGGATGCACAGGAAGTTCAGACTATGATGCAGAGCGGCGGTAT
>VTLG01015316.1_pt1 | contig 13040 bp, 15 predicted proteins | sample 4694571 | NCBI WGS metagenome assembly VTLG01 (sample SAMN12604809, study PRJNA352737) | marine metagenome | biome: ENVO:00000447; feature: ENVO:00000209|ENVO:00000569|ENVO:01000036; material: ENVO:00002151; isolation source: viral sequences binned using virsorter ... | reverse complement strand
TATGATGGTTATTGTCGCTGTATTGTAATAATCGTCGGTGGCGTTAGCATCATTCTGCAACGTGATGCTGCTTGAAGCCCCAGCCTGAGCGGTTCCGGTTTCAGTAAGTGCGTTTTCTATTTTATATACTGAAGTACTGTCTGGATTAACGCTCCAGCTTGTAGCTACAACGGCTCTTTCACTTGACCCGATATAGTCTTCTATGACTCTGGACTGACCGTTTCCGGCTCCCGACAGAATCGTTACGATTGCGCCATTGTAAAAATCATCGACATCGCTAGCATCCGCCGCCAGCCTAATATTGCCCGAAGCCCCTGATTGAGCGGTTCCGGTTCCAAGATACGTAGTTCCGTTTGAACCATAATCCATCGACCCGCTCATTTTTATCCTACCTATGGAGCCGAGAGATACGTCGACTGCCGAAACAAGCTGGTTTTTCTCTATGTCCCTAGGGTCGTCGTTGGAATTTAGACCTCCATGAAAAGTATCCAATACGAAAGTCTGTTTTGGCATTATTCACCACTTGCCATAAATGGAGCCAACGCTCCGTTATATTCCGCAAGCAATTCCTGATATTGCGCCCTATGAAGCGCAACCACCTCCGCATCTTCATCCTCGTTATAAAATGAAACGTGTCTTTGTTTTAATTTTGCCGCACTTCCGATAACCAACGTCCGTTCCAATTCATCAGGAAATCCGGAAACCGACGAATCTCCGTAAGCGACGGAAGGAAAACTAACGTACACGTAACGAGCTTCGTAATTCGCTGCCGGAGTTGGAAATACGTATATTTTTTTGTCGTCGAACGTCCAAACCGGAGACTCCGAAGAAGGACTATAGATGCCATCGGGATTCTGTACTTTGCTCAACAACGTCGGATCAATAAAGACACACGACACGTAAGCTCCATGAACGTCGTCCCCATTTTTTCTTTCTACTTTTATTATTCTCACAGTCTCCAAGGCACTTGATATTGGATTACTGGTTGCATCAGTACTTTGCAACGTGCTTAAATTTGAATATTCCGGACTTACTTTAGCAATGATTTCAGCCGCAACGTCCGTCAATGCGTCAGTTGTGGCTTGTAGCGTTTCCGTCGAACCATCCGAACCTAAATTCGGTACAGCTCCTATTATATCTTCTATCCTAACCTGAAACGTAGCCATCAGTCATCGGCTCCAGTAAGATTTCCTATTGAACCGTTTCTAGTAGTGACGAAAGACTGCATCGGATTTGGAATGAGATGAGGCATTGGTTCCTTCGCTCGCGACGTCGCAATGTATTCCTGCTCCAATTTTTTAGCCAAACCCATATGCCCGCTACCAACTTGAAGATTGCCCCCAAGATTCAAAAAATGACCTAAAGTTTGATGAACCGCCGCAGGAACGAGTTGATCCGGCAAATCAACCCTGCTTCTTATATTGGCTTTAGGTTCCGGCTTTGCATAATAATATACCTTTAAAGTGTTTCCACTGTCCGGATTTTTAGTCAAATAAAGCTTATGCGTATCTTCCTGCCAATAACCTCCACTTGAGTATGCGGTATATCCACTTGAAGAGTCCACTGCAACGGAAAAGCTGTTGGCGTCAACATCCGTAATTGATAGCCGTTTCCCGTTTAACCCCGATACTTTAGTCGTCGTAACGTAATGACCTACTATCTCACTAAACATAACGTAGTCTCCAGTATCCAGCCCATGTGATGCGGATGTAACTACGCTTGGGGAGGCGGACGTCACGGCAGTTATGGAACCATTTGACGTGTCGGTTTTTATGTAATATCCAATTTTAGACACGTCGTCGTCGGCAACGTCTGATATAATTACAGATTCGTCTACAAAGGGAACGTTGACCTTATCCAATTCAACTTTATATATTTGTCCGGAATAATTGCTTTTAGTAAAAACGTATTCCTTTGCGCTAGTGCTGAATGACTGATAATCTCTCTTCTGCACCGAACGCATGGTAATGTCGTTAACGGCTTGGTCAAAATATATTTCCTTCATCGCCGGTGAAATCGGTATTTCGACACCATTGGAAATAACGCCAAGTTCAATAAGTTCATAAGCTTCCTGATACCGCATTATCTATCCTTTTTTTCGTTTTTTGCTTCTCCGCTTTCGAAGTCGACTTTTGAGACGCTTTTTTGCTCGTTTTGCGGACGCTTTGCCTTTTTTCGTGTATGCATAATGCTTACCTCCAACGTAAGGCATGGTTTATACACTCGCTATAAACATTTCTAAATCACATGAAGCAGTATTTGCATCAGCTTGAACACCAGTTAAATCTCCTAAAGCTGTGTCAGAAGCCGCATTGGCATTTTCAGTTGCATTAAGAACATCTACTAACCCCCCACTATTATCACCATTCCATATAAAAGACTGTCCTGCATCAAGCTTGATAGCGACTTCATCACCATCTTCATTTGTAAATGTTAATGTAATAAAATTTGTATCATCTTTATTAGTAAATCTCATATATCTTACATCACCTGTAATATATCTACCTGCATCAATTTCAGAAGTATGAAATTTTAATATTTCAGCTTCAGTAGTTGTAATAGTCACAATCCTTTTTGAGATTTCATTAACGCTTGCAACGGTAAAACTATTTGTTGCCCCCTGAGCGCTTCCGTTTAACGATATTGATTCCGTATGCGTTACCGTCAGGGTTGCCGCCGTTATTGTACTTGCCATTATTCAGTTCTCCCTTTTTTTCGTTTGTATTTTTTTCTGATTCGCGACTTTTTTTTCAGCGTTGTCACCATTCTGGTTGAGCCATCGCTAAAACTAGTAGCGCCCGTTCCATATGTTGTATCTTTCATAATGGTTACTTGAGGGCGGTTACCCGCCCCCAAGCGATTTGGTTTATTAGACCAATTTCATTATAGCGTGAGTTTGCTCATTGCGAATCTCAACACCACATTCCATCAACCATTCGTCAGTCTGCCCATCACGACCATCCTTAACGATGTCTTTGCGAAGTTGCATATTACGACCAGCCAACGGACGAATCGCGAAATTCGCCGGGTCAACCGCAAGCGCATAATCTTCCAAAGAACCTTTAAGGTAAGGATGAGGTACAAAATCCAACTGCCCAACAGGACCCATGTAAGAACGAACTCTTAAACCGGATTGTGTTTTTTCACCAGTATCGTAAAAACCAGTATCCTGAGCACGAGTAGCCGCGGCTAGTCTTACAAGCCACTTATTCGATGCAAACACAGTTTTCTTCATAGAACCAGACACCATATCTTGAAAGATATATTCACAAACACCATCCAATAAGGATAATGGGTTTGTTCCGTCATAATCCCATTGAAGATTGGTATTACTTGCACCATTCAAAGACTTCACAGCACCAGCGGTACTACTAACATCAAACCCTTGAAAGGTTCGTTTCGGATTTTCAGACGATGCATCAAGAGAGATTGCGCCATTCGTAAGAATAGCCCATTCAATATCACCCTTGATTTTTGCAAGTTTCCTAGCCTGTAAGCGGGACATTTCTGAGCCGCCATAGTGCTTGGACGCCTTAGCTGTGCCTGTAATGGTATACGGCTCGCGAAAAATCTGCGTACAGTTTTTCAACCTGCGTACCTGCTTACGAGTCTCGACACCAACTGCCGCGCCTTCAGCATGCCCTGTAACGCCATTCTCTTGAATGAAGTAATCATCATCGGTAATAAGGTGAAGTTGAAAACCACTATCAGCACCCGTTGGTGCTATGTTATGACCGTAATAAGCAGTTGCAGAACCAGCATCATAAAATGCGCCAGCATTATTAACATACTCTAGCATAATTGAAGCATCCGTGTCACCTGTAAACAAGTCAACGGTATCAGCATTATGTTCAACATACCACACAGAATTAGAACCAACAGTCCCTGTATGAACACCAATGAACTGAACAGCTTTATTGCTTGCAGTATCACAGTCAACATTTTGACCAACAGCAACACATAAAACGTGAGTATTAGCTGCTGGAAGCGTAGCTGTTGAACCCGATGTCTCTTCAAAAGAGACATAATACACAGCCCCTGCTTCAAAAGCCTCGGCTTGAGCTTGCCTATCAAAATTAATGATAGTTGCACCGTTATTAGCACCTTGGGTTGTTTCATATGCCGTATCAGAGAATGTAGTAGACGCTGAATTAGCACCAGTATCGGCGAATGCTTGCTTTACCGACTTTTTAATCATGTACTCGTCTTCCATCCACTCGAAAATCGGAACGGGAGTCACGTTTGACTTCATACCGAAAAGAGAGAAAATGGGAGTAACATTTGGATTGTAGTAGTGGATTTTTGACCCTAGTTCAAGGACTTGACGTTGAGTCGCGTCTGAGAACTGCAGGGCGGTTCCAGTACCATAAGTTGTAGCCATTAGCTACCTCCTTTATGTTATAGAACGCTACAATCCATTATAAGGAATTACAACGTTCTACGTATTCGTATTATTAAACTCCATAATCCCCTTCCAGAAATCGTCCATTTCCTTTTTGTCGGGTTCGATTGCAGACGGAGCGCTACCGCTTACTGCGGCGGCGCTGGTCTGCTTATTTTTTCCGACTAAAGCTGGATTGGATTTATCCGGATGGGAATTCTTCTCGGATTGAGAAAGAATTTTCCAGATACGAATCAAGTTCTCCTGAGATACGTTATTCGGATCAGCCATAAATTGCCGGTATTCGACAACGTCCGTATCGCTTAATCCCATTTTCCGCAACTCTTCCGTTTCGGCGTCGAAAGCCTGAGATTCGGTAAGTTCCGACTTCAGTTTTTCGACCTCCTGCATGGCGTGAACCGCACCCTGACGAATAAGCCAATCGTCATGTTCGGCTCTCCACTGTGCGGAGCTTGAGTTATCAATGCTTTCATCGAGAATATCGTAATCATCCGGCTTAACGGGCGGAGCCTTCAAGTCCTTCTGTTTTTCCTGAACCGATTCAGTCAGTTTTTGGACAACGTCGGGATTGTTTGCGAGGTAGTCGTCAAGCTGAGCCAACTTTTCAAACTTTCCCTTTTGGGAGTCCCAGTCGTTTCGATCCTTGTCGGATTTTGACTGGAGCTGTTTGTAAGCTTCGGCAAGCTTTTTCGTTCCATCCTCGTCGTTCTTGAATTTGTTCTCGATGAGCCATTGCTCTATCTTTGATTCGTTCTCCGGTTTTTCTTCTTCAACCGCTTCAACAGATTGAGATTCCTGAGCTTCTTCAGCTTTTTCGTCAGGAGAGACTTCCGCCTTTTCCTGTTCTTCGACTTCCGGTGAAGAGCCTTCGTTAAAGGCGTCTAGTTCAGCCATAAGGTTATCTTCGCTCTGAGTCTCATTCTGGTTCTTTTGGTCTTCCTGTGTCATACGATGCTCCTTTTGAGTTATCCGCTATGCTTGCGGAGCTTTGGATTCCGAGTTAATCGCTTGTTTTACAATAGACAATTCCTCACCGACCATGCGAGTCTTGTCTCTTTGTCGCGCTTCTTCCAATTTCGCACTGGACTTCACTTTAGTCACCGCTTCCGATACCGGTTTGGTGGCTTCGCTTATTTCAGCCCTCATATTTGCGTGGAATATTTCGCGTTCTCTGGTTTGCAAGTCTCCCTGCATACGTTTGAGTTCTTCCTGCGCCTGTTGTAATTGCGCCTGTAAATTTGCTATTTCTCCCATGCGCTTCATCAACGACGATTTGTCTATGTCGCCTTTCATGTTCATAATGACTTGCGTTTTGTCGTAAATGCCCGCATTGAGGAGAGTTAAATCTTTTTGTAGTTCCGCCATCGGAGACTTTGATCGAGTGGAACCGACTACCACCCTAACGTCGAATTGTGCGGTTTGCATGTCGTACAGTTTTTTGACCGCCCCAGTTTTATCGTCTATGACCGGAATGTTCAACTGAACTTCGTTTTCTTCGCCCGTAGGACTCATTATTCTAAGCGTCCTTTGCTGATCGTAAACGTTCGGCATCCATTCGACGATTACTTTCGCCGTCTTGGTCAGCATGTCGTAAATGGGCAATATCTTCCAATTTTGCTTTCTGGAAGAAGCTTCGTCCATAATTTGAGCTTCCCCTACGGTTCCCGGCGCTCCCTGAGAGTCTCCCTGTAAAAACTTATATGCGCCAAATACTGTTTCTATGTCGTTTTCATATCTTGATTTTTCTGTATATAGAGCCGACGATACGGATGGTGGAGAAAATTCCTTTATTTTGCCAGTCGCCAAAGCGCCGGGATTGGCTCTTATGATTGCATTTGGAATATGCCACTTCTGTATCTCGCTTGCATCTATTGCTCCATCTTCGTAAACCAATTTAAAATTGGTAGTTGCGTTTGTATGTGATATTATCAAAGCTTCCGTGCGGTTCAACATACGTTGAGGCGTTTTGGCATGCCTTACGTCCCCAGTTGGGAATGGATTTCCGGAATGCTCATTGCAAGCCACCACAACCGGATATTCCGAAATGGGAAGAATTTCGTCATACAGAATAGTGTCTCCAACCACAAACACTTCCCTTACTCTCGTTTGGTAAATCAGATTTTCGGAAATAATCCCTTCTTCTATAAACCCTTCGTACTTGCCGTCGCTTATCAGAGCTTTGTATTCATCCTTGTCGTATAATTGATTTTTCCCTGTATTGTTGTCCACAATCATGGCATAAGGAACGTTTACCTTTGTAAAATAACAATATTTTCTAACTTTGCTCTGATGGTCGTTCGCCATAGTGCCGCGAGTTTCAACCATGTCTCTGGAATATTTTCCGGAAGATATTTCATTTCTGTCAAAGTCTTCCTGTGCCTTGTCTATCTCCTTGGCGTACTGCGGAAACAATATCTTAAGATTATCCTTGGTATGTATGTCGGAATAAATTACTGCACTGGCATCGCTGAAATCCGGCATCGACGTATTCGGATCGACGAAAATTGATTCAGGAGGCATTCGCCTAACCTTTATCGTTCCGAGACCTCCATCCCCTTTCCAGTCGGGATAGACATAGACGCAGGCAATGCCCTTTACTATAAAATCTTTGCAGGCTTGTCTAAAATGAACGTCGGCATCGGATTCGTACCATATTTTGTCGAGAAGCTGGTCGAAGACGTATGCCGCATCGTTATCGGTCTTTCCAACAGAGTGGACGTCCCATTCAGGAGCGGATGCGGCAATATTCGCCAATACTTGCTCGACCGCAGGGCGTATCTTGTTATTTGCTTCGGGGGGTTGTCCCACACTGAGCAAGTAGTTCTTTTGCGTATCGGTAAGCTGTGAGCCGAGATAAAATTCATGGTCTTCGGCAATCTGATACCTGTATTCGCTGGACGAACTCTCAAAGAGAAGGTAATCCGCCCTAACTTCTTCCGCAGAAATCTTTTTTGTGTCTAACTTACGTAAGTTCAACATATTTAAGTTGTAATCTTACAATAATATTTCAATATTGTCAAAATTCTTTATTTTATTTTTCAAATAACGTTAAATTTTTCAAGCTTCAAAAAAATCCGAAGCGCTGAACATCTGTCCCGTTTCCCAATCCACTTCCATTATAGGCTCGGGAGGAAGCCATTCGCCCTTCTCGTTTCTCTCGACGTCGGGCGCCCAGACGTCGTCCAATGCCCACCTCAATGCGTCCAAGGTGTCTTTTTTGAAAGTTCCATGTTCCTTGAAGTTTAAAAGTTCGCTTTCCAACTCTTCATGCGTTTCCTTCAAAAAAACGGAGTGAGATGCAAAATGTGGTTGCATCTGTTTTATCCTGTAATATTTCGTCTTTATCGCCTTTCTGGTATTTATGTTGTAGAATCTTCCGGTTTCCTTGGAATGGCGCCTTACGTAGTCGGCAAGCATAACGTGACCCGTTTCTTCTATCTTGACGTCTTTCGGGTGATAATTGTCGGCAAATTCGAATATTTTGTCGGCGCCGTCCATTGGGGCGACCTGACCTCGAAAGTAATCAAGGACGTAGATGTTATATTCCTTGTCTACGGCTATCACCATTATGACCGTATAGTCCGCTCTCACGTTTTCACTGGATGCCGGATCGACCCCAATAAATACGTTTACGGGAATTTTTTCTCTTCTTCCGTCATCGGTTCTGATTATGAAGCTCTGGTTGTCTTCGTACACGTGACGACCCTGCCAATAGCGCAAATCCCGTTCCTTGAAAACTCGAAAACTGTCGTCTACCGGAATATTTTGATATTCCTGATAAAAATAAGCTATGTCGCCTTCGGACTTCAATCTTTCCTTTTCAGACATAAGCCAAGAATACGGTCTTCTCTCCTTCCACAAGACTTCAACTTTTCCCTTTTTCCCAAGAAACTCGTTTCCTTCCGTTGAAAATCTACCGAACGGCAAGTTTTGAGGTATTGCCTGATAAAACATTGATTTCCAACCCTTTACCTTATAATTCCCTTCCTTGTCGTAAGCCAGTGGACCGGCTATCCTGTTTAAATACGCATCGTTGTCTACGATTGTTCCTATGAATACGAGTTTTGCGTCTCCACTTCCGGGGATTACCGCAGCATTTAGCCAACGCCTGAATTTGTCTCTGGCAGTTGGCGTCGCACTGTTCGACTCGCCTTCGCCGTCGTCTATTATGGTAAGGGTCGGGCGATATGCTCCATACTTCAAACCGCGAACCTTTTGCCCCGTTCCCCGAATCAGACACTTGCACGTTACGTTTGGTCTCCCATATTCGTCGAATCCGCCTATGATTTCCTTTTCTTCCTTACCCCAGACTTGACCCCTCCTGTCTCCAAAAAAATATTTTATCTTGGGATTGTGTTCAATTTCGTTTCCTATGGATTCCAAATTGTATTTGGATTGCATTTCCGATTCCGAGATAAGCAAAAGAAACCGCTCTTCGCCAAACAAAATCCTATGCAATGGGTATATGAGATTGATGAACGTCGATTTTGCATGGTCTCTCGGAGCGACTATAGCCATTTTTTCACCCGGTTTCATAACTATAAGCTCCGACGCTATTTCCTTATGGAACTCAGGAGACTTGGAACGAACGTGATGATGCATGGAATTGTCCTTGTCGCCGAACAATACGTTTGCAAACGTGAAAATATCCACGTACATGGAGCGAAGCATTTCGACCTTGTCTTCTTCAGACGTCGAATTCAGTTTTTCGTCAACAGTCGCCATAATCCCCTATGACCGATTCTAAAAATTCTATTTTACTCTTTTTGCGTTCCACTTCGTCCAAAAGTTCAATTATGAATTGAGCCACGTTGCCGTCGACCATATAATGTTCGTCGTCAATATAGACGAATCCGGGTTCGGAAACGTCCACTCCGTCTCCTAAAGGATTTCTATTCTTTGAGAAACTTATCGTTTTTGTCCGCTTTCGCGCCATAAGTGGTTTTCGCCAATCTTTTTCTTACAGAAGCAAGTTCCTTGACATCTCCGTCTGAAAGAGCGAATACGCCCTCAAACTGTTCCTCTTTCTTTTCCTTGACCATATGACCAAGCATATCGCTGACCCTGTTGAGGGCGTTCAGCTTTGTGGCTGGGGGCACGCTTCCATCTATCATATCCTTATATTTGCCGGCAACCCAATCGTCGTCCATACCAGCACTGGTCAATTTATCTCTCATATTCATAGCTATGTATTCCCTAATGTGCTTTTTCTTGAGAACAGCCATTCCGCGTCGCAAAGCCTGTTCCGGGTTGTTGTCCTTATATACAGACTGGTATGCGAAAATAACGGATTCGGCATCCCACATGCAGCTTTCGTCCTTTTTGCCTTCCATAAAAAGGTTGTCGACGAACGTTCTTTGTTTTGCCGTTGCTCTGACATTTTTTATCAACTCCTTGCCGAAGTAGCGCTTGTCGTAGCTGTAGTCCGGCTGTTTGGATGCATAAATGTTTTTCTTATGGACTCCCCGCTCGCCAAAACCTGTCCTGATGAAAACGTAGTCCTTTTTTATGTTGGCAGGTTTCTCTTTGCGCCTTCCCGTTACCTTAATGACCGCATTGTCCTTGGTAATTATCCAGTCGTCCTTTTCGGCGTTACGCCAGTTGACAACTGGGCGTATGCCAAGTTCCGACGCTTCATCCTCGGTATAGACGTCGAACTTCTTTCCTCGACACTCAACCTTCATATCCTACTCGTTCGCCTTGACCATGTCCGTTACCATTTCTTCCAATTCGGCGGTCAGGCGAGCATCTTCGATTCCTTCTTCCGCCAAATCCCAATGCGTTCTGAGCTTATGTGTTATACTTGGATCGAGATTCGGGACGTCTTGCGCAAGGTGCGCCCCAGAACGCCAGAGCCTATCGTCGACTTGCTTCAATGTGTCTATATATTCTCTAGGATCGGTATGTGTCGTCGCAATCGGTTCGTCCACGTTTCTCCAATCGGTCTGTAACGTAAACGGTTTATATTCCGGACCCGTAGGAAGATATTCAAGCCTATTGACGAATGGAGCCTTGGACGGATTTTCCATAGCTTCCGCTTTAGAGCCTCCACTTACCCACCTGTATGCGTCAATCGGATTATACGGAACGTTGGCTTGCGCATAATTTTCTTGTAAAACGCTCAATGCGTCCCGAATCGCCTGTTGTTCTTCCGGTCTTTCGCTCCAGAACCTTCCTTTCAGAGACAGATTGCCTTCTTTGCTTAAATCTCTTTCTTGATGCCCTCGTTCATGCCAATTTGCCATTTCCCAAAACATTTTTCTTTTTGGGTCTATTGGTTCTTTAGGCATAAAAGTTCTTCCTATACTCTGAAATGCGTGTGCACTAGGTTTATAGCTCTTTACGTCTTCAAGAATCACGTCGCTTGGGATTTTTTCGTATTCTTTCGTTTCTGGGTTCCACCTTTCGCGTTCTCTAAATTCTGAGATTCCACGCCGACTCATCTCCCTTTCCAATAATTCTTTCTGTTCACTCAACTCGGATTCAGTAGCCGGTCTTTTAAACTCATTCCAACTCTCATCAAAAGAATCATCCCAATCAAACGCATAAGCCCTGCCTTCATCGTCGTCTAAAACCGCTAGATTACCTGATTTTACCTTTGCCAATTTTTCTTCAATAGAAAGTGATTTCCAGCCTTCGCCTCTAGCTGAAGTTAAAGATGAATACAGCTTGGAAAGCTTTTTTCTAGCGTCCAATGCTTTTGCTTTTTGATCCACAACGGAAAGCACTCTCTCCGCCTGCGGGGACTGCTGAAGCCTATTTATGGCGTCCATCGTGGATTGAAGCGGGTCTACCGGTTTATCGTCGCCGGAAAGGTATCTGGATAAAAACGGAGCCATCGCTAGAACGGAACGTCTTCCTTCTTCTCAACCTTGAAAGAAACGTATTCCCTGCCGGTTTTCCCGGTTTTCTTCCAACCTGCGACCTTTACGTCGGTTCCTAGGAATTTGCCCTGACCCGTATAGTCCGGCTGTGATTCCTTCGACTTGTTGTCGTTGGTAAAAATGGAAAACGTGTTGTCTTTTTGTTCAAACGGCATATTTAACTCCTGAATTTGGTTTAATTAATATTTAATCGCCGATCAAAATATAAATAGAATCAAAAGGCAATCAAAAGAAAAAAATAGTTGAATTCGCAACCTAAAGTAATCCTAACCTTAGGTATATTATATATAATATAAAACTTAGAATTAACTTCTACTTCTACTTCTATATTGCATGGCTTAGCCATAGCCTTGCCATCTCCCTGCCATTAGCTAAAAATGGCATAGCCATCCATATCTAACAATAAGAAGATATAGGAATATAAAACCAAAGGATTGGCTAGGGAAGGGTCAGGGATGGGTTAGGGAAGGGTTACTACTTCAATACTGGATGAGAACCAGACTTCATTATTGCATTATCTTCACTTTTAAACTCTTTTCTCGACCAATAGTGAAATAGTGAAGTGCCTCTCCCCCCTAAGTTGAAAACTGTGCAAAAAATGGATGGACGAGACCTTACGTATTACCCACCCCCCTTCGTTCCCGTTTCGCGTTCTGGGTTTTCGTTGAGTTCGCGTTACGCGTTCGCGCCTGCGCATATGCACGCGCTCACATGCCTACGTATTATTCGCCCATACGCCCGTGCTAGCCCCAGCACCCAGCCCACACGCCTACGTCACGTGTGCATACACATACGTATACGCCTGTGCTAGCCTGCTCTATGCCGTCGGTATAGCTAGAAATTGCTAGGAATGGATGGGATGTGGTGGTAAGTTTGACTGTCAGCCGACGGCACGAAGCCGACGAGTTGGCAATAAAAGAAACACACATGCGAAGGAGAAACGCTATGCTAAATCTAGTCAAACGAATCATCAACACCATCAGCTTTGCTGATGAAACAATAAACGTGCCTACGATGGAAGCTATCTTTGATTGCTCCATAGAACCACCAACGCACGAAGAAACACTTGCGCACGGAGTCTTCGTAGAAGACTACGCTAAAGAAGACACGCGCCCGGTGATGGGTTTTGTCGACGAGAGCACCGAGTGTTATCACGAAGGTTGCACTTGTTCGCGTAACCACGTCTAGGCGGGGTTATATACACCACCAAAAAGCCCTAGACGGCTCTCTCCCTTTGGGGGAGATTGTATCCGGGGCTTTTTGCTAGGTTCGAATCCCAACTGGGGTTCAATGGCAAAGCTATAGCATAGCTATAGCCACGCTATGGCGGAGCCATAGACGGCATCAGCCCAAACAATAAACCGCTGTCCTTAGTGACGGCAAGGAGCACAAAATGATAAAACAGAGAATAAAAAATGCACTTCTCGTCAATCCAATTTGTAGTTATGAAAGTTGTGGATTGAAATTTCACCGGGAAATGAGCAAATGGGGTTACCAACTATGGACTAATTTCATAAATGGAAATTATGACGAAGTGGACTATGGAATATCTCTAGTAATGAGAAACGCGAGCAAGAAAGAACAGCGAACTTTCGTTATTTCTCGATATACAGGGCTTTTAGCCCTAGAGTTTGGCTGTTCTTATGGCTACGCTCAGAAAGTGATAGTCGGATTGTTCACGAAGGACAAACTAGCATCAATAACCAACGAGTTTATTGAAGAAATGAAGGAACTTGGAAAATGAAACCTAATAA
>VTLG01009067.1_pt1 | contig 13041 bp, 15 predicted proteins | sample 4694571 | NCBI WGS metagenome assembly VTLG01 (sample SAMN12604809, study PRJNA352737) | marine metagenome | biome: ENVO:00000447; feature: ENVO:00000209|ENVO:00000569|ENVO:01000036; material: ENVO:00002151; isolation source: viral sequences binned using virsorter ... | reverse complement strand
CTTACACTCTTTAGCTGGTAACCCGTAGGCCCAGCCCGGCATTTTAGAGGGCTTACTTAAACCTCCAACCAGAGACCACGCTTCACTTGTTTTCATAATCTTATAATATCCTATTTGTTATTGTTTGTCAATGCTTGCTGCTTGCTGCTTGTTGCTTGGTGCTTGTGGCTTTTGCATCTTAAAACAGTCGGCCAGCTTAGCGCTGCCCAGGCTGTCAATAAACTCTTCACACTTCCTGATATAAGCAGGACTTAGGTCCTGCTTATCATACAGAAAATAGTTTAATAAACTATTGTGACTACTTCTTACTTTTCTTCCCATCTCTTTTTATTCTCTTCTTGGTCCAGCTTCACCATCTTAATGATAGTCTCCAGAGCGTCTGCTATTCTTTTCATGTTATCATTTGCTTCTTTTAAATAATAATCTTCCATAATTATTCCTTTCTAAATTTATCCTATACTATCCTTCACCAGCTGTCAAGCTTGATGCTTGATGCTTGAGGCTTCAATGGATCAGTGAGACTTAAGTTAACAACCGGTTATCCTGCTCACTGATCCCAGGTTCATGTGTAAACTACCCTTGCGGGCGTTAACTAGCTTTGTTAACTGCGTTCTATTCGAACCACATGAACCAGGGATCAGTACAGGTTGCTATTCTAGGGCTCCCTATTTTGACCGACCCGATAGTATCATATGTTTATCGAGCTATGGTATAGCAACCTGATCCCGGGTCCAGCATTATGATACTGAGAAGCGAAGCTGTCAGCATTCCAGACTAGACCTGGTCGAACCGATATCCTAGGATGACCGATTCAGTTTTTAATATACACTATTGACAAATACTTGTCAATAGGATAATATAAGATAATTTATGAAAGGAGAATATATGAAAAAAGGACAAATATTCTACCATGCAAAAAAGTACGGTAGAACAATTAGAAGGAACTTTACATGGGATGATAAATGTAAAGTTGAAAGCGATCACATCATTTATTTTGATGTAATGGCGAATAATTATAGAAGGGCAAACAAACCAGCAATAATATCCGAGGACGGAAAAGAAACTTTTCATGGATATGTGGAGGTAGCAAAAAATGAACGATGAACAAATAAAAGAAAAGTTACTCATGGACAACATGATGATAAAGGCAATGGGTGAAGCTTTAGAAAAAATGTTAGCTCAACAGCAAAGATTAAACGCTGAAATAAAACTAATTAATAAAGCCATTTATGCGATTATTGGTGTTATATTAGTTTTACTAATAACTTTATTATTAGGTAACTTGGGTATAATTACATAAAAAATAAGTTGACAGTGTATCCTATTTAATATAGGATACACTCAACGAAAGGATAAAATATGTTTAGCGGATATGTAGTAGCAACAATAATCTTCTTAATAGGATGTATTATTTTAACGTGTATATGGGGGGCGAATAGTTAATTATGGACAATAAAGATTATACTAGACGAAATAGATTCTCAGGTGAGTCTATTGAACTAACAAAAGAGGAGAGCGAGAAACATGATAAGATATTTTATCATGAAGCACTTGCTACTCTTGAAGATAAAGAACTTGGCGAGGGTGCATCTAAGCACTGGCAAGAAATGCGTAACCTGTTAGATTGGTTTATTAAAAACAATCCTAAAGCATATATGACTTTATTGGACTAATCATGAAACAGGAACCAAAAATAATAGATTATCCAATAATTAAATTTAGTATGGATGTTCATCGCAGCACTACTTATAGTTGGCCAGAGGGCAAAGATGGTAAAGGCGATAAACTATTTGAAACAGATACAAGTCTTAAAACTTTTGAATTTGAGGAAGACATAGATTTGATAGATGTTTTTAGCACACCCATCAATGACGAGAAACCAGGGACCGTGCAGGACAGAGCCGCTGAAAGAGAATTAGCGGTATTTAAAAAAAGACTTAAGCAATACATCAAAGATAAAACTGACCAGAACAAATTAAAATATTTTAACTGGTTAGATTTTTAATCTCCTTTAACCTCGGCCCTGCGGGCCGAGGGGTCCCAAACGATTTCCAATTTTTGTAGATTTTATTTTTATTATAGGGGGGTACATGCAAAGGGGTCCCACACAGGCTACATATATTGCTGGATTTATACATTTATAGCTGGTAAAATCATTATGAGTTCAAAAGCAAAACCCAAAAAATTTTGCGGAAAATTTTTTCGAATGAAAGTAGATCTAGATAAAATAAAAAAGCTGCCTCCTGACATCAAAAAAGATTTCATGAAGCTCTATCTAAAACATGCAGAAAAGAAAAAGATAGAGAAGATAAATGTGGATTTTCTATCTTTTGTAAAACATGTGTGGCCTGATTTTATTGAAGGTCCTCATCACAAAAAGATTGCAGATAAGTTTAACAAGCTAGCTCAAGGTAAAATTAAAAGACTTATTATAAACATGCCACCAAGGCACACGAAGTCTGAGTTTGCGTCCTATCTTCTACCCGCATGGATGATTGGTCAAAAGCCAAACTTAAAAATTATACAAACGACACACACCACAGAACTTGCGGTTAGGTTTGGTCGTAAAGCAAAAACACTAATCGACTCACAAGAATATCAGGAAGTATTTAGAACAAAACTTAGAGAAGACTCACAATCCGCGGGCAAGTGGGAAACTGCACAAGGTGGTGAATACTATGCGGCAGGTGTTGGCTCAGCAATCACGGGCCGTGGTGCGGATCTCTTGATCATTGATGACCCACACTCGGAACAAGATGCTATGAACATGGGCGCGTTAGAACGAGCTTACGAATGGTACACTTCAGGTCCACGTCAACGTTTACAGCCTGGCGGTGCTATTGTCTTGGTCATGACAAGATGGAATACAAAAGATTTAACGGGTGCCCTGATCCGTGCTCAAGGAGAGACGAAAGCCGATCAATGGGACATTATAGAGTTTCCTGCTATCATGCCATCGGGTGATCCGGTATGGCCGGAGTTCTGGAACATTGAAGAATTAGAAGGTGTCAAAGCATCTTTGAGTTTGCAAAAATGGAACTCGCAGTGGATGCAAAACCCAACCTCAGAAGAAGGCGCGTTGTTAAAACGAGAGTGGTGGTGTGATTGGGAGAAAGAAGATCTACCTACACTGCAACACGTTATCCAATCTTACGATACAGCGTTTATGAAAAAAGAAACGGCAGACTATTCTGCTATTACTACATGGGGAGTTTTTACACTAAACGAGGACCAAGGACCACAGCTCATCTTGGTTGATGCTATCAAAGGACGGTACGAGTTTCCTGAACTACGTCGCTTGGCCAAAGAACAGTATGATTACTGGCAACCGGAGACAGTGTTGGTCGAGGCCAAAGCATCAGGGCTACCGCTTACTTACGAACTTAGAAAGATGGGCATACCGGTTATTAACTTTACACCTAGCAAAGGAAATGATAAGCATACAAGAGTTAACTCAGTTGCACCTCTATTTGAAAGTGGATGCATATGGGCGCCCACTCACCTAGAGTTTGCACAAGAGGTGATTGAAGAATGTGCAGCGTTTCCATACGGGGATCATGACGACCTGGTGGACAGCACAACTCAAGCTGTCATGCGGTTTAGGCAAGGTGGATTAATTAGTCACCCAGAAGATTATTACGACGAGCCAGTGGCTCAAACAAGGAGGACATACTACTAATGGGAGATAAATCTCTACGAGGTCGAGGTGCTGTTTTAAAAGGCGGACAACTTCCGATTCAAATTAAACCAAAACCTGGACTAGAAGACACTAAAAAATATTTAAAAAAACTTAAAGAGAAGAGAAGAAAATAAATATGCTTAGAACCATTTACCAAATATTATTAAAAGCTTTGGGTAAAGATCATCCAACGGTTAGAAAAATAGCAAAAAATTTAGAAGATCAATCTGATAAAAAAGTTACAAGCATTCCAACTAAAACAAAAACCCCTAAAATTGCAACAAATGAATTAGACGTTGAGAGAGGTTCAAAAGAACAAATAGAAGAAATTATAAATGAATTTGGTGAATTATCTGATCTTGGAGAAAAAGGTGTAAGTCGACTACCAATCGCGCAACAAGGCAATGCATTTAGAAACGCAAAACGATTAGAGAGAAAATTATTACAAGATAGACAAGGTATCATGGGAACCGATACTGCAAAAATTTTTGACATGGATACCGGTAGAGAAGTTGGTGAAAAAGGAATTAAGAGTTTATTAAGAGAAAGAGGCAGAAAAACACCACCAGGTGAAGATAGTTTACTAGGCGCTGCTGAAGACATAAAAGATAAAGTACGTATGATGGAGCAAGATTTAAAACCAACCAGCATGAAAGATTTTCTTTTTGGTAATCAACCTGGTGATCGATTGATTGCAAATAAATTTGGACCAGAGGCAAAGAAAATGCTGCAAGAAAAAACCCCTGATTATTTTACAATGGGAGATGATCTCTACCAAGCGAGTAACGCAAGAATTATTAGACAAGCTTATGAAAATTATCCACCGGACAAAGCTGATAAGGTTGTGGGTTATTATAATAGATTATCAGCACAGGATAAAGCACGTAGAGAGTTGGCTAAAATGGAAACAGCGCAAGCTCCAGTATCAATTATGACTCCTGCAACAAGAGCAATATTACAAAAGTTTTCTGATGAGGGTAAAATTAAACTATCACCTGACACATTAAGATCTTTTAAAAGTGGAAGTGGTGCAGACCCAATTGAACAGTATCGAAGAATATTTGGTGAGGAAAATTTAGAAGTTCTTGATGATTATGTTGCAAATGTTGCAATAGGAGAAGCTAAAACGGCTGAAGAATTAGCAGAAAATTTTGTAAGAGACTATCCAAATAAAATAAGTAAAAATTTAAAAGAAAAAACAGGAGGCGTGTTAACACCTAGAAAAATGGATAGAGAATTATTATCGGATAGAGAAAAAGCTCAATTTTTAACAAATAATGATGGTGAGGGTAATCCACTGACACCAGAGATGTTTGATTATTTAAAAAGAAATATTGAACCTAATGATCCATTTATCACTGATCATATCATGCAATACTCACTACCAAGAGTTAGAGGAGACAAAGCAACTAACTATATTAAAAATTTACCTGATGGTTACGATCCACCAGAGGAAGTTAGAGTTGTGCTTGGTCTAAAACCAAGAACACCAGATCCTGATCCAGAATTATTCGCAGAGGGTGGACGTGTTGATTTTAAAGTAGGTGGTCTTGCAAAAGTATTAAAGACTATGATAGGGGAGATAAAAATGAAAATTAGAAAAAAAGAAAATAGCTTGGGTTATCTAGATCCAAGTGCCAGTGGTTTTAATGAGAGAGCAAAAACACTCGGAGATGAAATAGAATCATTAAAAAAAGATTTAGCAGACCAACAAGATAAACTTAAATTATTACAACCAGAAGTAAAGGGTCGCAAAGATAAATCTGGAGAGTTTCATGATATTTTTGATCAAATGTATGAAAAAACAGAAAAGAAAAGAACACTTAATGCCAGCGGTGGACTTGCCTACATGATGGGAGTGTAGCCCATGGAACTAAACAAATTTAATCAAACAATGAAATATCTGACGCGACCTGCAGAGGGTCCAGCTAAAACATTGTCAGATGATCCACTTGAAACACCGCCTGTTTTTCAAACTGGTGATCCTCAAGAGGCTATTAAAGAAGTTATTAGAAGAACACAAGGTCAGGTGCCTGGCATTAGAGTATCACCTGGTGTTAGTTTTAATCCACTTGGAACCGCTGAAGATCAAGACCCATCACTTACAGGAAGATTTGGTGTTGGTGGTGGAGAATTAGAGTTTGGTGTTAAAGAAGATGAGGGTTTCATAGGATTTAGAAAACAGTTTGATGAAGGTGGCGTCGTGGAGCGAGAAGGTTTTAGAAAAGGTAGTGATGTTATTAATTATGAAAAATACAGAAAGATTATAGAACAAATAAAAAAAGATAGACCTGAAAGAATAGGTAAAGGAGGTTCCACACCTTTATATGAAAATAATAAAAAATTTCAAAAAATAATAAAAGAACTAGCAACTAAAAATATACCTATAAGAGAGGCAGCAAAAAATCTTGGTGTTAGTCATACTGCAGTTGAAAGAGCTAGAAAAAAATTAGGGTTAACAAAAAGATCTGATCTAGGTGGCTATGATTATTTAAATGATCCTAAAAATATAAAATATGTTAGAGATAATTATGGTGATAAAAAACAATCCACCATGGCAAAAGAATTGTTTCCTGACTCTCCAGAAACAACTTCAGTCAGAAGAATTGAAAGAATTATTCAAAAACATTTTCCACAAAAAAAAGGTTTGGCAAAAGAAGTTAAAGGTGATCCAACAGAATCAAAAGAAAAACGAAAAAAACGAAAACAATCTGTAATTAAGAAATTATCTAAAACAAGTGACCTTAATTTGGAAGAAGATCTTAGAAAACTTAAAAAAGGAATGGGAGTAGATTTAGCTCACCTTCAAAGAAAAACATTACCACAAACTACAAGCAATATCGGAATGGACATTCCTGCCAGTAATAGAGGTGCAATGGAAGTAGTAGAGAAAATAATTTCAGATTTAGAAAGCACAAATAAAAAATTTTATAATAGATATAAAAATAAAAAAATACCAAAAGATGTTGTTGATAAAATTGAACTTAACAATCAAAAAATTATAGATCTTGTTTACAGATCTAGAGGAGCAGTGGTTGGAAATATTTTAAATGAAAAAACAGGTAAGACTAAAGAATTTATAGGCAGTTATAGGTACTCAGCAGATGATGGATTGTTTGATATACCTATGAAAAAAATAGCAAAGGATCCTGAAAAGCTAGCGACCTTTAAACTTATGGCTTTAAATAAAGCACGGGAAATAGCAAAGTTAAGAGGAAAAACAGTAGAAGAATTGTATCCTGATTTATTAAAAGATCCAAAAATAAAAACTAGAACAGAACAAATATTAAAATCCAAAAACTTATTAAAACCAACACAACTATACTCAGGTCCCGCAGCTTTACCAGAAATGGCAAGGCTCGGTGGAGAAGTTCTTACACAAGATATTCCTAAAGCTTCATCTGTTGTTGAACGAGGTTTAAAAAATTTAAGACTTCTTAGACCTATTGCGTATGAAACAGGTTTTGGTGCCGCGGTCGCACCTGTTGATTTTTTAGAGGGCAGACCTATCAGTGAAATATTATTAGATATTCCAACTCTTGGTATAGCAGGTCAATCGCTTCGTGCGGAAAGATTACGACAAACAGTAGGGCCAGAGGTATTCGATAAAATACAAGAACAACGCGCTGCAAGATCTGAAGGAGTTGGTGGAATAGAGTCTGCTATGTTTGAAGACTTTGGTGTTGATGAAACACCGTTAGAAGAAGCTATTCAAGCTAGAGCAGATAGAGAAGCTGAAGTTGCAAAAACAAGAAAAATACAAGATGTTAGTGAGATGGACATTGTGGGGTTACCAAAAGCTGCATTAGGTGGACGAGTAGATTTTAAAGATGGTGGAATGGACCGACGAAGTTTTTTAAAATTAGTCGGGGGACTTGCTTCATTACCTGTTCTTGGTAGATTTTTTAAATTTGTGGAACCTGCAACAAAAAAAGTTTTAGAAAATGCACCAACAGGGACACCTGATTGGTTTGCGCCCCTTGTAGAAAAAATTGCAAAAGAGGGAATTGATATTTCGAATAAAGCAGCGATGATTGAGCGACAAACAGTAAAAGAATTAAAAACTCCAGATGGAACATATACTTTAACACAAACACCAGACACTGGAGAAATTACTGTTTCAGTGGACACACTCGCTGGAGTTAATGATGCACCTGTGGATTTTGTCATGACTCCAAATAGGATAACAGACATTGCAGAAGATGGAAAACCCATCGTTGACCGTGGTGAATTTAACATTATTGAAATGAGACCAACTGGAAGAATGGTTGGACCAGAAGATTACGACATAAATTTAGATGAATTTGTAACTAATAATTTAGACGATGTTGCAAGTGACTGGCATGCGGTGGAAGAGTTTGCAACAGGAAAAACAAGTAAGCCGGCTCAAGCCTCAAGACGTAACTTTAAACGATTTGTTGAAGAGGAGCCTTTAGAGGACGCTCTAAATCGACAAGGGGATCTAGAGCTAGATTATGATTAAACGATCAACCACAATACTAGGAAAAAAATCAGGTCCGCCACCAGAAAAAGGCCCAGCTTCACAAGGGTTGAAGTTTACTAAAAAACCATATACAACCGAACGATTGGAGAAATTACATGGGAGAAATAGACAAAAGTTTGTCAACCACAAAGCAAGAAGTTAGCATCGAGCCACAAGAAATAGAACAAGCGATTGAAGCTGAGCAACAGGCAGTAGAACAACAAGGTCCACCTGTTGATGTTCAAGAAAATGAAGATGGCAGTGTCGATATAAACTTCGATCCTGGTATTGCGTCTCAACCACAGTCAGAGGAGCACTTTGCAAATTTAGCAGAGTTGTTACCTGATAATGTGTTGGGAAGTTTATCATCCTATCTAATGGGCAGTTATCGTGATTATAAAATGTCTAGAAAAGAATGGGAGAAGTCTTACACAGATGGTTTAGACTTACTAGGATTTAAATATGATAATCGTACAGAACCTTTCAGAGGTGCGTCAGGTGCAACCCACCCTGTGTTAGCAGAAGCCGTGACCCAGTTTCAGGCTTTGGCGTACAAGGAATTATTACCAGCTGAGGGTCCCGTTAGAACACAAGTCTTAGGGATCAGCACACCACAAAAACAACAACAAGCTCAACGTGTTAAAGATTACATGAATTATGAAATCATGAATAACATGACAGACTATGAGCCAGACTTTGATCAACTATTATTTTATTTACCTCTTGCAGGATCTGCATTTAAAAAAATTTATTACGATGAAGTAGAAGGTAAAGCTGTTTCTAAATTTGTGCCTGCAGATGATTTAGTTGTGCCTTACACTGCAACCTCTTTGACCGATGCAGAGTCCATTGTCCATGTTGTTCGTATGTCGGAAAATGATTTACGAAAACAACAAGTGAGTGGTTTTTACAGAGACATCGAACTTACACCAGGACCTATGAATGAGACAGAAGCAGAGAAAAAAGAAAGAGAACTTGCTGGTGAAAGAAAAACAAAAGAGGGTAATGTATTTACTTTATTAGAGTTTCACACAGAAATAGATCTTGATGGTTTTGAAGATGTAGACGTAGATAATACACCTACAGGAATCAAACTTCCATACATAGTAACTATTGAAGAAGCGTCAGGACAAATATTATCTGTCAGAAGAAATTATGAAATAGGTGACAGACTTAGAAAACCTATACAATATTTTGTGCATTTTAAATTTTTACCAGGACTTGGTTTTTATGGTTTTGGTTTGATACACATGATCGGTGGTCTATCAAGAACAGCGACCGCTGCTTTACGACAACTATTAGATGCAGGAACATTATCTAATTTACCTGCAGGTTTTAAACAACGAGGCATCAGAATTAGAGATGATGCACAAGCGATACAACCAGGAGAATTTAGAGATGTAGATGCACCAGGTGGTAACATTAGAGATGCGTTTATGATGCTACCTTACAAAGAACCATCTGCAACTTTATTACAGTTAATGGGGGTCGTAGTTCAGGCAGGTCAACGCTTTGCTTCTATAGCGGACTTGCAAGTGGGCGAAGGGAATCAAGGAGCAGCTGTGGGTACGACCGTTGCGCTTCTAGAGAGAGGTAGTCGTGTAATGTCGGCTATACATAAAAGATTGTATGCATCTCTCAAAGTAGAATTTAATTTATTATCTAGAGTTTTCAAACTTTACCTACCACCCGAATACCCCTACGACGTGGTAGGTGGACAACGCTTCATCAAACAAGCTGACTTTGATGACAGAGTTGATGTTTTGCCAGTTGCAGATCCAAATATTTTTTCACAGACTCAGCGTATCTCCCTTGCTCAGTCGGAGCTGCAACTTGCAACTTCCAATCCTAATATTCATAATTTATATGAAGTTTACAGAAATATGTATGAAGCGCTTGGTGTAAAAAATGTGGACTTAATTTTAAAAAGAGAGGCACCACCTGCACCAAAAGATCCAGCGTTAGAACAAATCGATGCAATGGCAGGAAAAGCTTTTCAAGCGTTTCCAGGACAAGATCACAGAGCTCACATTACTTCACATTTAAATTTTATGGCAACTAACATGGTAAGAAATGCACCTATCGTCATGGCTTCTTTACAAAAAAATATTTTAGAACGTATTTCTCTAATGGCACTAGAGCAAGTTGAAATGGAGTTTAGAAATGAAATACAACAACTTGCAATGATGACACAAAATCAACAAGCAATGGCAAACCCTGAAATGCAAATGCAAGCAAGAATGTTATCAGAAAAAATAGAATCTAGAAAAGCAGTGTTGATTGCAGAGATGATGGAAGAATTTAAAAACGAAGAGAAGAAAATTACTTCACAATTTGACAATGATCCTGTTGCTAAACTAAGATCTAGAGAATTAGACCTGCGTGCACAAGAAAATGAGAGAAAACGTATGGAAGGTGAGGAGAGATTAAACCTTGATAAGATGAAAGCCATGTTAAATGATCAAAATCAAGATGAAAAACGTGAACAAAACGAAGAATTAGCAAAATTAAGAGCTAACACGTCGATTGAAAAAACTATTTTGAGTAAAACCATACCATCTGGTAATAAAATGGCTGGAAACATAGCAATTATTAGAGGAAAAAATGAAACAGACTAAAAAACAAGACAAAAAAATAGCAAAAACCATAAGAAAATTTAAAAAAGGTAAATTAACGATTGGAAAATCTGATAAAAAGGTAAAAAATCGTAAACAAGCGATAGCTATTGCTTTAAATAGAGCAGGTATTAAGCAGAAAGGTAAGGCATAACATGGCATGGTTTGGTTTCGCCAAGATGGCAATACAAACAGGGTCTAAAATTTATCAAAATAGACAAAGAACTAAGATAGCGATGTCTGATGCCCAGCTCCTCCACGCCGAGCGTATGGCTCGTGGTGAAGAGGCTTATCAAGGTAAGTTATTAGAGGCTAGACAATCAGACTGGAAAGACGAGGCAGTTTTGATAATTCTTAGTTTGCCCGTAGTGGTGCTTGCATGGGCAGTCATATCGGACGATCCAAGTGCTATGGACAAAGTAAAATTGTTCTTCGAGATGTTTTCGCAGCTCCCTTCATGGTTCACAAACCTTTGGATACTTGTAGTCGCGAGTATTTATGGTATAAAGGGTACACAAATTTTTAGAAACGGAGGAAAAAAATAATGGCAAATCCAAGATATAATACACAAACAACAAATAGACGTGGCGCTATGAATGGCGGACGTGTTAAAAAAGTGCGCGGTGGCATGATAATGAAAATAAAAAGCATGCTAAACAAAAGAAATAAGGCATCAAAAAAAGGGTTTAAAAAAGCTAATAAGGGTGCTACAGCAGATAAAATTAATGAATTATTAAAAGATCCGAAATTTAAAGAAGCAATAGAAGGAAAAAAACCACCAAAAGGAACAAAAAGTTTAGGTAAAAAATAATGGCAAATCCAAGATATAATACACAGGTTGCAAACAGACGTGGCGCTATGAATGGCGGACGTATGAAAAAAATGGGCGGCGGCATGATGATGAGAAAAAGACCCATGATGAATAAAGGTGGAAGAACTAAAAAAATGACTGAAGCTCAAAAAGAAGCTGCTAAAAAAACAGGAAAAATAGTTGAGAAAGCCATAAGTTTTGGTTTTCCTTTTACTAAAAATCCTGAGTTATTTAAAAAAGGAGCGAAAAAAGGAGTGAAAAGACTTGAGTCCTTAATGAAAAAAATTTCAAAAGACCCGTCCCCTGATCCTGAAAGACGGGAGCAAGTTAAAAAACTGCGAGAAAGATTTAAGAGAGAGATGGTAATAACACCAGAAATTAAAAAATTTATGAAAGATAAGAAACTTAAAGCAAAAGAATTACCTTTAAAACCTGGTATGAAATTTAAAGATTTTAAACCAACTAGACCAGATGGCACTAAAAATCCTGAGTTATTTAAAAAATTACCTTTAAAACCTGGTATGAAAGGTTTTCCAAAAAATTTTAAACCAATTAAGGAGAAAAAATAATGTTAGAAAAAATTAGATCAGTTATAAAAAACGTTTTGTGTAAAATTCTTTGTATCAAACAATGCATGTGCAAAAGGAAAAAAGATGACTAAACTTTGTCCTAGAGGTAAAGCAGCAGCAAAAAGAAAATTTAAGGTGTACCCAAGTGCCTATGCAAATGCCTACGCATCAAAAATTTGTGCAGGTAAAATTAAAGATCCATCTGGTGTAAAAAGAAAAGATTTTAGAGGACGTAAACCATCTGCAATGGGTGGTAGAGTTTATAAAGCTGGTGGTGGATTAACAGAGGCTACTCAAAAACTTAGAAGACAAGGATTAAAAAATGGTACTAAACCTAAAAAGAAATCTTTTCCAGATTTATCAGGTGATGGTAAAGTTACCATGAAAGATATTTTAATGGGTAGAGGAGTAATTCCACGTAAGAAAGTAATGGGTGGAGGCATGGCTCAAATTCAAGGTTTTGGAAAAGCTAGAACAAGATAATGAAAAAGAAAAAACAAAAAAGAATCATAGCAAAAGGTTGTGGTAAAGTTTTAAATAACAGGAGAAAGAAAACTTTAAAAGTAAAGGCGGCCTAATATGGCTAAAAAAGGTCTAGATGATTGGTTCAAACAAAAATGGGTCGACATAGGATCTAAAAGAAAGGATGGATCTTTTGCTAAGTGTGGGAGATCGAAACAAAAGAAAGATGCGAAAAGGAAGTATCCGAAGTGCGTCCCGCTTGCGAAAGCGAGAGCGATGTCGGAAGGTCAAAGACGTTCAGCCGTTGCCAGAAAAAGAGCAGCTGGGAACGTTGGACCAAAACCTACTAATGTTCCTACCATTGTTAAAAGGAATAAAAAAGCTGCTGGTGGTGTTACTGAGCCTTATCGTGGTCGTTACAT
>VTLG01006558.1_pt1 | contig 13042 bp, 21 predicted proteins | sample 4694571 | NCBI WGS metagenome assembly VTLG01 (sample SAMN12604809, study PRJNA352737) | marine metagenome | biome: ENVO:00000447; feature: ENVO:00000209|ENVO:00000569|ENVO:01000036; material: ENVO:00002151; isolation source: viral sequences binned using virsorter ... | reverse complement strand
TGAACATCATTTAACATTAGTCAGATGCCCACTTGTTAGGCTATAACAACCCACAAAAAATAGCCGAAGATCGCTAGACCTTCAGCTATTAATATACTACAATGCTTTGATTAAGTCAAGTGTTATTACATTGCTTTGTTAATATTATCTTTATTAAAAATTGGAACTGTGTCAGAAATTTTTGTAGTATTAAACTTATCTATTATAAGTTTTCCTAAATCACTTTCTATCGTTCCCATTATGTCAATATAACTTGCACTTCCACTTATTAAGTCAAATTGTTTTGGCTCATCTTCTGCGTATGACAATAAAGACGCTATATGAAAATGTGCATTACAAAAATCAGAAACTATATTGTTAAGATACTCTACTTTATCTTCTGGTTTTGTTGGGACAAAGTTTTTATAAGTTACATTTTTAATTACTTCATCAGATTTTTTCTTCATAATTTATTCTCCTTTCTGGTGTTATTTTACCCACTCCCCTGTACCTTTCTTGCAATAGTATGACCATACTTGAACACCATTATAGTACACACTCGTTCCGATTGAATCTTCTTTTACCATTGTAATAAACTTATCATTACAAGATTGATTCAATGCTAATGCAACAGGTATCTTTGCAACCTCACCATTAAGTAGGTGAAGTATCATCATTACAACTTCCATATTTAATCCTTACTAATATCTATTTGGTTTTCTTCTAAATGTTTTTGCTGTTCTATAACTTTGGGTGGAAGTTGATGTTCACTTTTTGTTTTTACCCACCCCATACCTTCATAATCCATCTTCCAACTATTAAAGCAATCCCTTGCTTTCGCAAGATGATATGCCTGTTCTTGTGTTGGGTGTCTATGTTTTCGTATTTGTGAAAGACACTCAATAAGATGGTCTTGAACTGAAGTAAGCCATTTTAAATTCCAGCTATTATCATTTGGGTTATCCATAAGTTCTCCTTATCTATTGTTATATAATACTTTTATAGAAAAGTCAAGTCTTTTCTTTAGGTTTCGTAGCTATATATACGTGATATATACAATAATATTTATTAGATTTTCTTGGTACTTTCCATTGTTTTCTACCACAAAAATATTTAGGTGGGCAATCTTCTCCTAATGGAAACTTACATTGATCTTCTTTTAAATCTTCCATAAGTGTAGGGTTTTCTGGTTCAGCTATTGCACTTGATGGTATTTCTTTTAGTATCATTTTGATTTTACTTTCTTCGGTTTAATATACAGATGGTATTTTAAATAATGATTTTGTTTACCCATATTAATTACCCTATGATTAACTTCTTCTTTTAATGTTTTACTGTTTAAATATATATCAAACAAAACATTTACTCTTGCGTCAATATCATTAATCAATTCATAATGATTACTATTTAATAGTTCTTCTTTTAACTGATGTGTTTTTTCTACCAACTTGGTAAATTTAGCACTCGTCTTTGTTGTTCTTTGCATAGTTCCTTTTCTGTTGCTTTACAAAATCGGCAAGTGTGGGCAAGTAAGGTTTATAATCCCTTTCAAATTCTGCCTTTAGTTTATCGTGCAATTTTTGGTCTAAAATAAAAGCACGACCATCACTATTACAGTTTGAGCAGTTTATTAATACAACATTTGTTTTAGTTGTATCTTCGTGTACTGTGCGAAAGCCATTGCCACCACACATAAAGCACGTTTGTTTGGTACTCATTTGTTTTCACTCCATTCTAGGTAGAGCCACATTATTATGGCTCCACCAATTATGATATAGATTTCCTTACTCGTCATCATATCTATAAACACATCTATTGCTAATTGCATTATTTTCTCCCCGTTAGTAATACTACACCAACAAAGCCAAAAACTGCAATAATTATTAAAGCGGATAGGATACTCCAATCAGCACCAAATTGCCACGCTTTTAGTGCTAGAATAGCAGTTGCCATACCAATTACATAACACCCTAATAGACCTATTAATCTACCAAGATTTTTATAATATATAATCATTTGGTTTTCTCCTTTTCTGTATGAATATCAACTAACTTAAAGTCTTTATCATACTTGGTTAATGGTTGATTATCTCTACAAAATATCTTCTCATCTTTAGAGTTAATAACCATATGATTTGAGCCATTTAACTTCAGCAGTTCTCTAAAAGCATCAAGCTCTCCTTTAGTTTTAAAAAGAGATTCTGCTGATATATTAAACGTGGGTATTTTAGTTGTCATTTGTCCTCCCTTGTTTATTTTTTAGACATTTCTTAATTGTTCCTAGATTACCAAAGTCAGATTGATTTGTCAATAGGCACAAAAAAACCCTGCGAGTATTTCTACTAACAGGGTTTTAATTGGGTACATCTAAAGTAGTAAGACTTTTACTAATATGAATAGAACGCCTACACCTATACAAAATGCAACTGCGTAGGTTTTCTCTTTCATTACCATCTGTTTCTCTTTTATAGCCATCATATATCTTTCTCCTTTCATTGATTGTTAATAATATATTAGCCATTAAAGAAACCTTACCAAATTAAGATAAACAAAGCAATAGTAATCATGTCTCGATAAAATTGGGCGAAAGTCCTTAATATCATGTCTCGACAAAATCCTGGTACATGGGCGGAAAATTTGATTGTTCTAAAAAAGAGCTTCGTCCTGGATATACAAAAAAAAACTTTGTTATGGAATACAAAAAAAAACTTTGTAGGATTTTTTCCTACGAAAAAAAAAATTGTATAAATAAACAGTATTGAGTTTTTGATTGTTTTTTGATACTGTCCAGAATACGAATTTTTAAAAATTTTTTTTATTAAAAAATTGGAACGCTGTGTGGTTAGTTAGTTTAAACCTGGAACAGCTTTAAAAAAACACGATACAAAAACCGAACTTATTATTTTTTCAGTTTGCGGAAAAATTATTAAATTAATTTTAGTGAACTTGGCACAGTTGGAAAAGATGGTCTATAACTCGTAGCGGTGTAGCCGTTTTATTTTTATATTTTTTCATATTTAAAAAATAATTTTTTTTTAACAATCAACAAAAAGGACAACACAATGACGAAGAACGAAAAAAAAGTTGTAAGTCAAAAAGAACTGACAACACAACTTTCAAAAGTAAGATCAGCAATTAATTTAAAAATAAATGAAATTGTTGCTGGAGATGTTAACAAGGAAAAGAAAACCATAGAAGGCGGTTTAGATGTTTATTCAGCTTTAAAAAATAATTTAATAGCTACATCTCAAATGCCTTCAGGAAGAACTGACAAGGATTTAACAAAGTGGTTTAAAACTACTTTGATTGGAACTTTGACAGGTCAATCATGGGAATTTTTTACAAAGCCAGTTATTAAAAAAACTGATTTGGAAAAACTACCAGTTGACCAGGCGGAAGAAGAAACCGAGAAAAAACTTTATAAAGTCGGAACTAAAAAAGGTCGGGCTTTTATAAATTTTGCTCGAATTGGTTTTACTGCTTATTCCCTTGATATGCTTTATAAAAACGTGACCGATAAATCAGGGCGTTTGTATATCAAGTTGGATGCAGTTGAGACTTTGTTTAAAAAGAAACAACAAAGTTTTTGGAAATTAAAATTGGATAGTCAAGATGATTATTCTAAATTTACTTTCCAGGATATGTTGAGAGCATATTCAACAATGTTCGGTAAAAAAAGAACGTCAAAAAGTAATTCAAAACTTTATAATTTATTATTAGAAGTTATAAATGAATGTTCGCAAGATTTTGAAGAGCATATTTTGAAAAACTATCAGGACGTTTTCATTCCATCAGCTACGTTTCAAGGTAAGTCACCAATTTATTCAGCTATTGAAAAACTATCGGATATAATGGTTGGACGTGCTGAATGGACAACAACCGGACAAGGTGGAAAAGATATTTCCGATAAAGTTAGTTTAGATTTAGAAAAGGAATTTACTAAATTGACAACAGCTTTAGATGAAAATACACCTGCGGTTTCAAGTAAATAAAAAAAATAATTAAAGTATATTTTAAAGGGCAATCGGGTTAATTCCTGGTTGCCCTTTTTTTTTATGCTTTTTTTAAATGACCAGGAATATATTTTTTTAATGACCAGGAATATATTTTAAATTAAATTAAATTATTATTTAAATTAAAAACGAATCACCCCCAAGTTACCATTAGGGTTTTATAGTTAGAAATTTTTAACATACCTTTAAAAGTTTTAAGTGGTAACTAATTCCCACCAAATAATTCCCCTAAATACCATAAGAAAATTTTAAGAGAGATCCAGGACAGCTCTGGGTTTTACTAGGGTATGCAGGGTGCAAGGGGGGTAGCTTCTTATTCATATATAGCTACACCAGAAAATCTCTAAAATTCTTTGTTAACCATATTGTGGGCTATATACTAGGGCTTATATTCCCTATATCTCCCGACTATATCCCTAGGGGTACCTGGGGGGTAGTTATAAATTTATCTGTATTATAGATATAAAACCCCCCGCATACCTATAGGTATATTATACACCCCATATTCAATTTTGTCAAGTCCTTTCTTATGACAAATTGTCACACCCACAGATATTGCTTGACAAAATCCATTATAAGCTGTATAATAGAATCAGGTGCACATTAAAAGGACACACACGAACACAACGCATATTACATGCACAAGCGGTCATCACTAATCTGCACCAATACTTGGGAACACCCTAGGGTTCCCTTACAAAGAAATTAAAATTTATGGCGTTACCATTAGGATTTTTAATAGCACAGTTAGGAATGCGAGCAGTACCTGTTATGTTAAGAACAGGGCGTATTGCTATGCGTTATATTCTTGATAACCCTGCAGCTAAAGAAAAAATAACTTCAGGTTTAGCAAGAAAGATACTAACTCGTGATGCGGGAAAGTATGTTGATGATATTGCAAAATTAAAACAAAAATCAAAAGCAAATGAAGTCATTGAAATACTTGATCCTAAAAAATTAGCTACATCACAAAAAGAAGCACTAATGCATACAACTTACAGAGATATGTCTAAGTTGATGCAGGGTAAGCGTAGTTATGGGGATACTACTAAAATAGCAGGTGATATTCAAACAGGGTTTGGGCAAAGTTTTTCGAAGGAAGCTTCGGGTCGATTATTTATAGCAGGTGACAGGGCTAAAATTGCATTTAAAGAAGGTATAGAAAAAGCAACAGTAACACCAAAAGCTTTACCTAGACCTACAAAAGAGGCAATAGGTCCATATTATACGCCACCAGTTACTCCATTGGAAGTTGCTAAATCAGGAGTTGGGACAGCTCAAACAACACCAGGTTTAACTGCTTTACAACGAGGAGCTTTTAGAACAATAAAAAGAGCTGAAGAAGGTAAGAAAACTATTCCTTTACGAGTAAAAGATCAAAAGGGTAAAGTAACTTTAACTCAAGCAAAAGAGATAGTTAAAAAACAACAAGGAATAGAAAAAGAAATTATAGGTGGTAAGGAAGTAATCGCTGAAGGTCTTAGGGGTGTAGGATCAACACCGAAGCCGCCATGGTGGCAGGCAACGATTCCTCCATTTTTAAGAACAGGCAAAGGAGTTTGGAATCCTTATAAAGGAGCATATCCTCCACAAGTTTCTGCCTTACGAGTGGGTGGAACTGGAACAGGTATTGGATTATTAGCTTATAATTTTCCAAGAGCTGGAGATATTATGGAAGCACAGAAAGAAAAAGAAAATATTTTATCCCCTGAAGATATTCTAAAAACAGAAATGGATAAATGGGCAGCAGCTTTTAATCCAGAAGCAATCACAGAAGAGGTAGATATAAGTCTACCAGAAAGAATTGAATAATAAATTAAAAGATATTCCTTTTCAGGAATTAATGGAAATTGTAAATGCAAGACACGGATTCTACTATAATGCCGACTCAAAAAAGAAGCTTGACCGATTCACAGGAAAAGTTTCTAGACGCATTATTCGGGGAAGCAAAAGGCAACCCCAAGAAGGCAGGCGAGCTGGCTGGTTATTCAGAACATTCTTATCCTAAAGTATTAAGAAATTTAAAATCAGAGATTGTTTCACGTGCTGAAAATTATTTAGCAACCTATTCTGCCAAGGCGGCAACTAAAATGGTAGATATGATGGATGAAGATGGTACAACGCCTCATGCTAATATTAGAATGGAAGCTGCAAAACAAGTTTTAGATCGAATTGGAATTGCTAAAAAAGAAAAAGTAGATATTAATGTACGAGCAATGCATGGTTTATTTATTCTTCCTGCTAAAGATATTATTAAAAAAGTAGAAGATGAAGACAAAAAAGCTATCTAGAGTTATTCCATTTGGATTTAAAGAAAGCGAAGAGCAGGGTTTCTTAGAATCTATACCTACAGAAATAGAAGCATTAAGCGAAGCAAAGAATTATTTAAAAACATGTTCATATCGAGAAGTTGCAGAATGGCTACACAGAAAAACAGGCAGATATATATCCCATGTCGGACTTAGAAAAAGAATTACCAAAGGTACAACCACCCAAACCGAAGAGAACTCAGAAACAGAAAGCTCAAAAGTCAGTCAAGGAAATACTACAACGATCTAGACAGAAAGTTGCAACAGCAGAACAAGCTTTAGTCTCGGCAAAGAAGTCAGCAAATTTTATAAAGCAGAAATATAAAACAATTAATACTGCTTTAAACGGAAAAGAAACTCAAGTTATTGAACAAAGTGTTTTAGACACAGTTTCTCCTAGTGTTAAACAGCATCTTGAAAAACAGAAAGTTGTTTTTAAACCTAATACAGGTCCACAGACAGAGTTTCTAGCCTCATCGGAACGAGAGGTTTTTTATGGAGGAGCACGGGGAGGGGGTAAATCGTATGCGATGTTGGTGGATCCATTACGATATTGCCATAAACAATCACATCGAGCACTTCTTCTTCGAAGAACTATGCCAGAATTGAGAGATTTAATTAATCATTCTCAACGATTATACGCAAAGGCATATCCAGGAGCCAAATGGAGAGAGCAAGAAAAAGAGTGGAGATTCCCATCAGGAGCAAAGATCGAGTTCGGGTACGCAGAGAACATGACAGACGCTTTACGTTACCAAGGGCAATCTTACACATGGATAGGAATAGACGAACTACCACAATATCCTTCGCCAGATATCTATAATTTTTTAAGATCATCTTTACGTTCAGTTGATACTGAGATTCCAGTTTACATGAGAGCTACAGGAAATCCAGGTAACATAGGATCTCAATGGGTACGAGAGATGTTCGTGGATCCTGCTGTGCCTAATTCAGCCTTTGATATTAATATTGATACACCATTAGGAACTAAGGTAATCACACGAAGGTTTATACCAGCAAAACTTCAAGATAACCCCTATCTAACTCAGACGGATGATTACTATGCAATGTTGGCATCCTTACCTGAAGTTCAACGTAAACAATTTTTAGATGGAGATTGGGATGCATTTGAAGACTCAGCGTTTCCTGAATTTAATAAAAGTACTCATGTGGTCGATCCCTTTGAAGTGCCTAAGGGTTGGCAAAAATTTCGTGCTGCAGACTGGGGCTACAGTTCTCCTGCTTGTGTACTTTGGTTTGCTATTGATTATGATAACAACCTATGGATATATCGAGAACTATATACCAAAAAGATTACGGCAGATGTATTTGCACGAAAAGTCTTAGTGGCAGAGAAAGATGAATATATTCGTTATGGAGTATTAGATGCAAGTACTTGGGCAAAGCGTGGAGATATAGGACCGAGTATTGCAGAGACAATGATTCGAGTAGGTTGTAAGTGGAGACCTTCCGATCGTACACCTAAAAGTAGAATTAGTGGTAAGTTAGAAATTCATAAACGATTAAAAGTAAGTGAGGATAAGAAAAAAGAACCAGGTTTAAGAATCTTTTCAACTTGTCGAAATTTAATTAGAACTTTTCCTCTTTTACCTTTAGATGATAATAATCCTGAGGATATTGATACACATGCAGAAGACCATGCTTATGATGCTTTAAGGTATGGTTGTATGAGTAGACCAATACATACAAATTATGCAAATCGTATGTATAAACAACCTAAGCCTCAATTTATTCCCGCAGATCGAATGTTTGGATATTAATTGTGCCAAAAGAAAAATTACCTGAACTTGATAAAAAGAAATTTCCTTATAAACTTGTTATAGTTGCGTGGGAAGATATTGTATCTAACTCGGATTGGGAAAATATTACTAAAATTAAAAAGGCGAAGACTGCAATTTGCTATAGTGTAGGATGGTTAATGGCAGAAACATCAAAGATAACTGTGATTATGTCAGATTTAAGTTTTGAAGATAATCATGAAATTGAACAAGGTGGATCGTACACCACTATACCTACTAAAAACGTACTATCAATTAAGAAAATAAAACTATAGAGGAATAATATGGAAACTAAATTCGATCCAAAAGCTAAAGTAAAACAAGGAGATCTTGGTTTAGCACCTGATGGCAAACAGCCAAATCAGGAAGCGACTAATATTGACTTTGCTAAAGATGCACCTCGTAAAGGTGAGTCTGAGATTGCTTTGCAAAATAATAACTATCCTACAAAATCAGGATCAGAGCATGTTCAAGAGTCATTATTTAAAATGGCTGATAAAAAAGATTACTAATTAAAAGGAGAAAATATGGACGTTAATAAAAAGATAAATCAAGGAGATCTGGGAGCTGATGTTGGCAAAACTAAAAATGCTAAACTAGAAATGAATCCTAATCAAAAAATTAAGCAGGGTGATTTAGGAACAGGAGCAGATAAACCAGGTAAAAAAGAAAAGGTAGACGCATCAATATTTAAAAAAGCAGAAGTCAGAGATTACTAGTCATGACTTTAACAGATTCGAATAAGCGTTTAAAGCGTATTCCTGATAATGATCGAGAAAAAATGAAGGCTAAAGCTGAACGTATACTTAAAGCTGAAAAACATCCATTGGATGGAACAGCCCAAGGTATGTTTGGTATAAATTATGATCAGCTTGGGCCGCTTCAATTAATAGCTGTTAATGCAGCAGCAGGTAAAGAAGGATAATTAATGGCTAAAAAACCATATACGGAAGAGCATAATCCTTTAGTGGGTTATGTTCGAAATAGATTTCAACAGGCAGAAACTTCTCGTATTTATGATGAGAAAAGATGGTTAGGAGCCTATCGTAATTATCGTGGACTTTATGGTCCTGAAACAGCTTTTAGAGAAAATGAAAAATCTAAAGTCTTTGTTAAAATTACTAAAACAAAAGTATTAGCATCATTTGGACAGATTATAGAAGTTTTATTTGGTTCGGGAAAATTTCCTATTGGTGTAGAGCCTACACCTGTTCCTGAAGAAATGGCAGAGTATGCCCATTTAAAACCTCAACAGATGCAGCAAATGAATGGAGCTGCAAATGGAGAATTACAAAATCCATATGGTTTTCCTGGAGATGGTCAAGAAATTCCAAAAGGAGCAACAGCAGATATGCTCATGGAAAATCTTGCACAGAAGTATGAAGCAGTTGGTTTAGATGAAGGTCCTGCACCTGATAGTCGATCAATGCCTCAAATTGAACCTGCAAGAATTGCTGCAGAAAAATTACAAAAAGTTATTCATGATCAGTTAGAAGAAACAGAAGCAATTAAAATTCTTAGACACGTCTTTTTTGAAATGTGCCTATTAGGTACAGGTGTTTTAAAAGGACCTTTCAATGAAGATAAAGTTTATCATAAGTGGGGCACTGATGAAGAAACAGGTGAAGAAGCCTACATGGCTAAAATTAAAACGGTTCCTAAATTAGAAGCTGTATCTTGTTGGGACTTTTATTCTGATCCGAATGCAACGAACATAGAGGATAGTGAATATGTTATTCAACGTCATTCTTTTAATCGACAACAGTTTGCAGATTTAATTAAACGTCCGTTATTCAATGAAGAAGCTATTCGAGCTTGTTTAGAAATGGGACCTAATTATCAAACTAGAGGATTTGAATCTTCACTTTATGATAGAGAAAATATTGAATCTTTATATAAAAATAGATTTGAAGTTTTAGAATATTGGGGATTATTAGATAAAAGAATTGCAAGAGAAATAGGATTTGAATATAAAGATGAGTTAGATGTCGTTTCAGTTAATGCTTGGGTTTGTGGAAATAAAATTTTAAGATGTATTACTAATCCCTTTACACCAACACGTCTTCCTTATATGGTTTGTCCATATGAAGTAAATCCTTATCAATTTTTTGGAATTGGTATTCCAGAAAATATGAGTGATTCACAACAAATTATGAATGGTCATGCAAGAATGGCAATTGATAATTTGGCTTTATCAGGTAATTTAGTATTTGATATTGATGAAACTTTATTAGTACCAGGACAGGATATGAAAGTCTTTCCTGGAAAAATATTTAGAAGACAAAGTGGACAACCTGGTCAAGCTGTACATGGATTAAAATTTCCAAGTACAACTACAGAAAATATGATGATGTTTGATCGGTTCAGGCAGCTTGCTGATGAATCAACAGGCATACCTTCATATTCTCATGGAACCACAGGTGTTCAAACAACAACACGAACTGCAGCAGGTATGTCAATGTTGATGGGAGCTGCAGCCTTAAATATAAAAACAGTCATTAAAAATATTGATGACTATTTATTAAAGCCCCTAGGTAAAACATTATTTTATTGGAACATGCAATTTAATGATGAGAAACCTGAAATTAAAGGTGATCTAGAAATTAAAGCAAGAGGAACTTCTTCTTTAATGCAAAAAGAAGTTAGATCACAAAGACTTATGACCTTTATGCAAACAGCAGCTAATCCATCATTAGCACCGTTTGTTAAATGGCATACAATACTAAAAGAAGTTGCTAAATCATTAGACATTGATCCCGAACAAGTGATTAATGATCCTGATCGAGCAGCAATCTTTGCACAAATAATGGGGATGGTAAATGGAAATCAAAATAATACAGCCGTTGCTGGAGGACAAGCCCAAATGGGATCTCCTATGCAAGCACCTGCAGGAGCTTCGCCAACAGATCCATCAGGAGCTGGAGGTGGCAACATCGGAACAGGCAATGTTCCGTTGCCAGGGGAAGCTGGCTTTGCTCAAGCAACTCCTGACACTAGACAACGCTCTTAAACAAAGTAAAAAGGATAAATTAACTTAATATGTCATTAACTCCTGAAACTACAACATGGAATCCTAATCGCTATAAAGGTACAGAATATGTTATTACCTATGCTGCAGATGGAACTCCTTCATTAACAAAAAAAACTGCAGATTATACTGGAATTGAATATAATTTTGCTGAATTACCTACAGCAGAAACTACTACAACTACGGATGCAACAACTACAAGTACGACTACAGATACAACACAAGAACAAACTACAGCAGCATTTGGGGATGTAAAACCTTATTGGTGGACTGCACAAGGTGAAGGTAAAGATACTGCAAATGTTTTTCAATGGAATAAAAAAGAACCCTCTACTACTGATGAAACATGGAAATCTACTGTAGGATTTAATTATCCACAAGATGTACATCCCGAACAACCAGGTTTTTTTAAAAGAGCAAAAGAAACAATTTCAGGATTTATTCCAAAACCTATTAAAAAAACATGGGAAGAAAAATTTAAACCTTTCGCTTTACAGGCTATAGATGCTGTTTCACAAGTATATAGACCTGATGCTAATCAATCGTTTAGAGGTATTGCTGGTTTATATAATACAGAAATTTCTCTTATGCAAACATATGGTTCAACTGGACCTACGGATATGAATCCAACAGGTGATCCACGAAAAGATGATGCAGGTTTTAATATAGTTTCTTTTTCAGGAAATTATAATAAAATAGGAAGTTATTCAAGAAGACATAATATGCTTAAAGAAGCTGACAATATAACTGATCCAGCTGAAAAGAAAATGGCACGAGATAAAATAAGAGCAGATTGGGAAGAAGAAAAAAGAACAAATATTGAAAATACAAATTATGGTATAGATTCTTCAGGCAGTACTGATCAGGCACCAGCTGAAACTAAAACTGTAACTCCAAAACATGGTCCTGTTCATAGTGATAGTAGACAACCAACAGGTGGTCATCATGATAGAAGTGAACCTAGCAGATCTGATAGTCGTGGAGGAGCACCAACTCATAGTACAAGAGATTTAATGTAATGGCAATAAATACTAGAGGACAAGTAACAACAACAGGATTAATGAATCAGGGAGGAACTAATGTTCAAGTTCCTGATATGAGTAATTTAACACCACCTGAGAAACCTAAACAAGTTCAACAACCTGTACAAAGAACCGATGAAGATAAAGCTGTATCAAAAACAGCCGTATCTCCATCTGTTGATAAAGATAATATTGTTCTACCACGTTCTGTTGTAATAAATTATGCAATGAGAATCTATGGTGGAGATGAAAATGAAGCTATGAGTAGCTTTATATCTGATTTATCAAATATCCAGATGGATATTAATAATGTGCCACTTGATAGAGAAACTAATCAAATGTCATCAGAAATGATGGCACAAAATGATTCACAATTACCTGAACAAGATGATTCAGGTGTTGATATAAGTCAAGATTTAGTTTAATATCAACCCACAAAATTATGGAAGTGAGCTACCCTTATCCATAAGGCACTCAACCTAAAGAGGAAAAAATAATGGAAAACGAAGAAAAAACAGTTTCGCAAGAAGCTGAGACTAAATTAGTTAAGAAACCAAAAGCAAAACCTTATAGTAAAACTCGTGAAGAAACAGACGATGCTGAAACTGAAGCTTTTGCCAGAGGTGATTTAGCGAAATTTAATCGAGAACAAAAAGAGAAAGCAAAGACAGCAACCGTTCAAAAGGACACCGAAGCATCAGAAGAAATTGCAAGCTTAGATGGTAAGGCAACTCCTTCAACTGAACGCCCTGAGAATGCCGAAGACCGTGTCTTTAAGAAACGTTATGACGATTTGAAAAGACACTATGATTCTACACTCGGAAAGCATAAAGATGAAGTTCGAACTTTAAGAACTCAACTGGAACAATCGAGCAAAGCAATAGTTCCTCCTA
>VTLG01003785.1_pt1 | contig 13043 bp, 17 predicted proteins | sample 4694571 | NCBI WGS metagenome assembly VTLG01 (sample SAMN12604809, study PRJNA352737) | marine metagenome | biome: ENVO:00000447; feature: ENVO:00000209|ENVO:00000569|ENVO:01000036; material: ENVO:00002151; isolation source: viral sequences binned using virsorter ... | reverse complement strand
GAAACAAAAATCAGCGATCAACTCTGCATTAAGTAGAGTTTCAAACATGGCTGTTTTAATGATTACAAAAAGAACACAATCAGGAAAATTACCTGATGGTGGTAATATGTTGCCTTATGCAAAATCCACAAAAAAGACTAGAAGAAAAAAAGGCAGACAAATAAGTTTTGTAGATTTAACCGATTCGGGTAAGATGTTTAGAAGTTTAGATTTCAGGACTGGAGGATTTAAAAGCACTTTGTTCTTTGCAAATAAAGAAAGAGAAAAGATAGCTAGTTTTCACGATAGTTTTGGAGTAGGAAAGAAGAAAGTAAAGAGACCTTTTTTTGCTATTGGTAGAAAAGAAGAAGAACAAATAAAAGAAGAATTTAGTAAATTTTATTTTAATAAATTAGGAATATGAGCAAAAGAGAAGATATAGCAAACGATATAATTACAAAACTTGATGCTGTAACTAGCCCTATTGAGTTTAAAAAATTAACTAGAGAACCCTTTGAGGTTGAAGAACTAGCAGATGCACAATTTCCAGCCGCTTTTATTCAGGCTGGGGACGAAACAAGAGAACCATCTGCCATAGGTGCAACAGGCTCAGGTAAATACACAGGAACGATAGATTTTCTTATTGTTGCTTTTGGTAAAGGTACAACTGCAAATATAGATACAGTAAGAAACCAAATAATCGAGGTAGTTGAAGAAACTCTCGATAATGATATAACAAGAAATGGAAATGCGTTAGACACACAAATTGTTGAGGCATCATCAGACGAGGGAACTATTTACCCTTATGGTGGAGTTAGAATAACAGTGCGTGTAATGTATCAATTTACAAGGGGGACTGCATAATGGCAAAAGACATAGTAATGAGTAAGGGAGATATGACTGTTAAAATATCGCCTGACTTTCAAGAGTATTATGAGAAACAAGGTTTTACTGTTGGAGAGAAAAAACAAAAAATATCAGTTGAAAAAGAAACTCAAAAAGTTATAAAAGAGTTAAAGAAAGAAAAGGAGTAATAAATTATGGCAACTCATCATGGAAAAGATGCAGTAGTTCATGTCGGCGGGACTAACATTGGTCAGGCAACTGGATTTACTGTTGATACGACTCAAGATGTCGTAGAGGACACAGCATTAGGTTCATCAATGAAATCATTTGTTGTTGGTAGAGGAACATTTACAGCCTCTATTGACATGAGTTTTGATGATGACGACACTGCTCAAAATACATTAGTTCAAGGCTCTAGTTTGAGTTTTGAGTTTATGCCAGAGGGTTCAGGTTCAGGGGAAACTAAATTATCAGGAACAGGAATTGTTACTGGAATGAGTGTTGGTGTAACTTTAGACGGAGTTACAACTAGAACAGTTTCTATACAAGGTTCAGGCGGTCTTACTATCGGCACAGTATAATTTAATTTATGCCAGATGATAAAAAACCTGATTATTTTGACGGAATCCGAGATCATTTTACTGCATTAGAAATACAAACTATTGAAGTTCCTGAATGGGGATTGGTTGGCGATAAAGCAATTCATTGCAAGCCTTTTAACATGATGGAAAAAGCTAAAATATTTAAAGGTGCAACTAACACTGACCTCAATGTTCTTATTGATGTCATAATAGAAAAAGCGTGTACTAAAGACGGCGATAAAATGTTTAACGCTACTCATATCCTTAGTTTTAAAACAAAAGCTGACACAAATATTATAGCTGATGTTGCCAGTAAAATTATGGGTACTCAAAATGTCGATATAAACGACAATAAAAAAAACTAAAAAATAATCCTGAACTTCATAATATATTTGCGTTAGCTGAAAAACTCAGTAAGACTGCATCAGAAATCTTGCAAATGCCAGTTGCAGAGTTTAATATGTGGCTTGCATACTTTAATCTTCAAAGTGAAGAAAGAGAAAGGCAAGAACGAATAGCAAGAATGAAAAAATAAATGGCAACAAAAAAAGTTAATATTGATTTAATCGCAAAAGATAAAACAAGACAAGCGATGCAATCAGCAACTAAAGGTGTTGATGGAGTTAAAAGTTCAGTATTAAATTTAAAAAATGCACTTATAGGTCTTGGTGCTGGTGTTGCTATAAAAGGTTTTGTTGATGTTGGAAAATCAGTCGAATCACTTCAAGTTAGATTAAAATTTTTATTTGGTAGCGTAGAAGAGGGTGCTAGAGCCTTTGACGCTATGGCTAAGTTTGCTGGAAAAGTTCCTTTTTCACTTGGAGAAATTCAATCAGGTGCGGGTGTACTAGCTGTTGTAAGTAAAGATGCAAATGAACTTTCAAAAGTTTTAGAACTTACTGGTAATGTAGCGGCAGTTACAGGATTAGATTTTAGAACAACAGCAGAGCAAATCCAAAGGTCTTTATCTGCTGGTATTTCAAGTGCAGATTTATTTAGAGAAAAAGGTGTTAAATCTATGTTAGGATTTAGTGCTGGTGCAACAGTTTCAATAGAGCAAACTAGAGAGGCTTTATTCAGAGTTTTTGGAAAAGACGGGCAGTTTGCTGGTGCAACAGATGATCTTGCAAATACTTTAGAGGGAACTCTATCGATGATTGGAGATAAGTTTTTTAATTTTCAAAAAACAGTAGCAGAGGAATTTTTCGTAGCATTAAAAAAAGAGTTTGGTTCTTTAGACGAGGCACTTGCCGCAAATGAGGGATTAATTTTAGATATAGCAAAAACAGTTGGAGAAGTTCTTGCTGGTGCTGTTACTTTGGGTGCAGATGCTTTTAGATTTATGCACGAAAATATAGAACTAATTAAAAAAGCCGCTTTAGCCGCTGTTGTCTTTGGCATGACAAAAGCATTCATATCATTAACAATAGGAATAAAAAAAGCGTCGCTTGCTATGATAGCTTTTACAAAAGTTTCTATGAAAAATTTAGCTGGTTTACTTGCGGCTGGTACAATTCTTTTAGCTGATTATACAGGAATGTTAGATAAACTTTTAGCGGCATTTGAAAAGCCTAAAACTATTGAAGATTTTGCAACTGAGGTTGAGATATTAAATGAACAAATAGGATTATTAGAAGAGGCTGATTTTTCTGCTGGTAGTGCATTTAGTAGAATGCAAGATGAGGCTCACGAAATGATTGCTGAATTAGGAGAAATGCAAGCAATAGTTGGAGAAAACAGTATTGAATTTTTAGAACTACAAAGAATGATCGACAGCGTAAGACAAGCATTGCATGATGTACCTTTACAAGAAATAGTTTTTGGTTTGGACGATACTGCTGAATCAGTTGGATTTTTAAAAGAAAGTTTTGCAGATTTTAAAGAGGGTTTTATGGAGGCTATGAACAAAGATGTAATTGATGGCTTTACAAAAGCTGGAAAAACATCATTTGAATCTCTTAAAGCAACTCTTACTGATTTTGTAATGACAGGCGAACTTAATATGAAAAAGTTTGCAAATGTAGTAAAACGAGCATTGATAGAGGCACTCATTGGGGCGGCAGTACAAGCGGCAGTAAAAAAATCAATAGCTATATTTAAAGCAAGTGCATTAAGAGAATCAATAATAAATGCCTATACTGCGGCTACAAGAGCCTTAGCATCAGCACCACCACCTCTAAATTTTGCTTTAGCCGCTGGAACTTTAGCTTTTGGTTTGGGATTGGTAAATCAAATAAAAGGTTTTGAAAAGGGTGGACGACCACCAGTAGGAAGAGCATCAATAGTTGGGGAAAAAGGGGCTGAGTTATTTGTACCTGACCAAGCTGGTACTATCGTTCCAAACAATCAACTTGGTATGGGACAACCAGTAACAGTAAACTTTAATATTAATACTGTTGATGCAAGAGGTTTTAATGAATTATTAGTTAATAGCAGAGGTGTAATTGTAAACATGATTAACAGTGCTGTTAATGAAAAAGGTAAGGCGGCATTGATATGAGTGGGGCTTTACCTAACACAGCGTTTAACGCAATCAATTTTAAATCAAATCAGAAAACTTTATTTAGTGAAACTGATAGTGGCAAAACATTTAGACGACAAGTACAAGGCCAAAGATTTAGTTTTACATTATCTTATCCAACATTAACCAGATCAGACTTTGCCCCAATCATGGCTTTTATTGTAAAGCAGAGAAGTCGTAAGGAAAATTTTACAATAACTTTGCCAACTACATTTGATAGTCAAGGTAATGAAACAGGAACTTTATTAGTAAATGGTTCTCACACTGCTGGAGATACAACTATTGCTATTGATGCCTTTGCTGGCGATGGTGCTGGAAGATTGAAAGCGGGAGACCTAATTAAGTTTGCTCACGATAAATTATACATGGTGGTTGAAGATGTAACCTCATCTAGTAACGCCGCAACAGTAACGATTGAGCCACCACTTAGAACTGCTTTAGCAGATAATAGTTCTGTTACTTATAAATCTGTACCAGCAACAGTTCATCTTAATAGTGATATGCAAGAGTTTGAAACAAATGCAAACGACAAAGATGGTAACTTACTTTTTAATTTTGAGTTTGATGTTATTGAGAGTTTATAATGGCAAGAGGATTATCGAGTTCCGTAAAAACAGAATTAGCAACAGGGGTCATTGACCCTGTATTATTAGTTGAAATAGAATTTGGTACACCAATCTATTTAACAAATGCACCCTTTGACATAATATCTAGTGTATCAGGTTCATCAAGAACTTATCTAACAAATGGCCATTTAAAAAATATTACAGGCATAAACGAAACAAACAAACCTACAAAAAATAGTTTACAAATTACACTCTCTGGAGTCGATCAAACATATATATCAATAGCTTTATCAGAAAACATAATTAACAAAGAAGTTTATATATACAGAGGTTTTTTAGACTCAAGTAATGCTCTTATATCTGACCCATTTTTATTATTCTTTGGAACGATAGATGAATATAGAATAGCTGACACTACAAGCACTGCGAACTTAGTTTTAAATCTTACCTCACATTGGGGTAACTTTCAAAAAACAAGTGGAAGAGTAACAACAGATAATTCTCAACAAAGATTTTTTAGTGGAGATAAAGGCATGGAGTTTGCGGCTTTGACTGTACGAGATATTAAGTGGGGTAGAGATTAATGTCTAGTTTTCATTTCTACGAGGCATCAAATAAAAACATGGACGAGATATTTGAAATATTAAATGAGTTTGAAAAAGAGGCACCAGCTTTAGATTATCCTCATATTCACAGAGCAAAGATGAAACAAACTTTGATGATGTTTTTACAAAAAGGAAAAATAATTTTAATTAAAGATTTAGATAAAAATAAAATAGTTGGACTTACAATTTTTCTTTTTACCGAGTACCTTTGGTCTAAAGAACAACTATTATCCATTCAAGTAATTTATATATTAAAAGAATATCGATCATTAAAATTATTCAATCAAACTATGGATATTGTAAAAAATCAAGCTAAAGGTAGAGATATACATTTATCTATTTCTACAAAATTGATGGCTGATAAATTATTAGACAGATACGGATTTGAAAAAATGGGTGGATTATGGAGATTACCAAATGTGTGATGTAGGCGAAATAATTGAAGATACACTTGATGTAATTACTGATGTAGTAGATTTTGTTGTTGATCTTGTAGTTGATGTAATTAGTTGGATAAACCCTATTCCTGAGATACCTGACTTTGGAGGCAATCAACCAGATGTAAATGCTAGAGGCGTTTTAATCAATAAAATCAGTGCAAATGCACATATACCAGTAGTTTACGGAACAAGAAAGGTCGGGGGAAATGTGGTTTTTGTAGAGACTTCGGGAACTGACAACGAGTTTTTGTATATGGCCATAATAGTATCGGAGGGCGAAATAGACGATATTACTAAAATATTTGTAAATGATAACGAGGTAACTTTTAGTGGAGACTTGGCAGACAACACTCAAAGAACAGTTGCTAGTTCTGATGCAAACTATTTCAAAGCACCAGACGATGATTCAAGTGCAGAGAGTTTAATTACTGTTGAGCCTCATTATGGAACTGATTCGCAAAGTGCATCTAGTTTATTGTCAGGTTTATCATCATGGACATCGAACCATCGACTTAGAGGTTTGGCATACATAGCACTTAAATTTAAATGGAACTCTGATGCTTTTGGTTCTTTGCCTCAAGTTACAGCAATCGTTAAAGGTAGAAAAGTTTATAATCCAAACTTAGACAGCACTGTTACTGGCGGTTCTGGCTCACATAGAAAAGGCGATAGCACTACTTGGGAGTATTCAGATAACGGCATTTATCAAATGTTAGATTATTTAAGAAATGAAAGATTTGGTATGGGTATTGCAGATAGTTATTTTGACAGTAATTTTGCAGACTGGCAAACGGCTGGCGATGTCGTTGATGCAGATATAACACCTTTTAGTGGTGCAAGTACGATTGATTTATTAGATAGCCACCCAGTTATAGATACATCAAAAAAATCTATTGATCTTGTAGCAGACTTAGTAAAAGGAACTCGGTCATATCTTAATTTTACTGCTGGAAAATACAAAGTATTAGTTGAAACATCTGGTAGTGCATCTGTTACACTGACCGAAGATAATATTATTGGTGGCATAAATGTGGCCAGTAAAAACAAAAACTCTCGTTATAATAGAGTTATAGTCAATTTTACTAATCCATCAAAAAATTATCAATCAGATACCGCCCAGTTTCCTCCAGTTGATGAAACAGGACTTGCCAGTGCTGATACACATAGCAACATGAAAACGGCAGACGGAGGCATATTATTAGAGGGTAAATTTGATTTTCCTATGATTGTAAATCAGCATCAAGCCCAAGAACTTGCAGAGATTATATTGCGTAGGTCAAGATCAAGTTTAGATGTTTCATTAAAATGTGATGGTACTGCTTTAGATTTAGCTATTGGGGATATTGTTAATATTACCCACGCCACGCCGTCTTTCTCGGCTAAACCTTTTAGGATTCAAGGAATGACTATCAATACAGATCATACAATCACTTTACAACTGAGTGAACATCAAGACTCATACTATGCTTTTGGAACTCAGGTAGCACCCGCAACAATACCAGATACTACTTTGCCAAACCCATTTAGTGTCCAACCACCAGCTAGTGTTACTTTAGATGATGAGTTAATTGAATATGCAGATGGAATTGTTATCACTAGAATGCTTATAACAGTAGGTGTTTCGCCAGATAAATTTGTCGAAAACTATGAAGTACAAATAAAGCAAACATTAGACCCTAACGGAAACGCTGTAAGTGATTCGTTTAGAGAGATAGCAACTGGTAAAATATTAAATTACCAACACTTAAATGTTATAGATGAGGCCACTTATCAAGTAAGGGTAAGGGCAGTAAATACTATTAATGCCAAATCAACATTTGTATCTGCAACTCGTAAGATTGTTGGAGGTGTTGAAGTTCCTAGTGATGTGGAAGATTTTGCAGTAGAAATGCACGGCTCTCATCACATGAAATTAACTTGGACTCCACCAAGCCAAAACAGCGATCTTGATATCTCTTTTTACGACATAAGGTTTCAAGATGTAACAACGGGTGCTAAATGGATAAACTCAACAAATCTAGTAAGATGTCCAAGAAGAAAATGCGATTCGGCAATAGTACCAGCTAGGGTCGGTAGTTATCTTATAAAAGCGGTAGATAAAAACGGCAATAGTTCTGCAACAGAAACCATAGTCTCTACTAATATATCAGGTATACAGGCTTATAAAACAGTGTCTAGTTTTACAGAAACACCTGATGTTTTTACAGCGGCAGATCAGATGGACGGAACTTTACCATTAGCAGTTAAAATAGACCCATCGGGAGATACAATTCTAACGCTAGATACAGTAACAAATTTTGATGATACAGTTGGTAATTTTGACAGCCCTACTGGAGATTTCGAATTAGGTGGCACAGATACAACCTCTAATCCTAATAAACACAATACAAACAGGGACGCAAAAGGTTTTTATAATTTTTCTAACTCAATATCTTTAACACAAATATATGATGGCGATGTAGTGCCTAGTATTACACTTGATGCAGAAAACCCTTATGATTTGTTTGATAATGGTAGAGGTTCTTTATTCTTTGATTCGGCAAAAGCCCCGTTTGATGGGACAGAACAATTACACGCTTTTCACAGAGTACAAATAGCAACCTCAACAACATCTTTAGCTAATTGCACATCTTTTGTAGATATAACTCAATCAGCAACTTTTAAATTTAAGTTTGCAAAGTTTAGATTGAAACTTACTAACGATGATGACCAAACCTCTAGTAATGTAAAAACGATAGCTATTAAATTAAACATTGAAGAAAGAACTTTTGCAGAGAGTAATGTAGCAACCTCATCAGGTTCTAAGACTATAACATTTACAAATCCATTTTTTGAAGTGCCAGCTTTGGGTATAGCGGCTCAAAATATGGCCACTGGAGATACATTTACAATTAGTTCAAAAACTGTTAATGGTTTTACCATAGCTTTTGTAAATTCAAGCGGCTCGGCAGTTGATCGTACCTTTGACTATATTTGTAAAGGTTTCGGGTTGCAAAGTTAATAGAGAAAGGATATAGATTTATTATGGCTCAGGTAAGTGATACAAGTTTGGCGAATCAAGGTTTTAGTGCGTTTCGTACGGAACTCAACAATATTTTATCAGCTTTAAATTCTTCGCATAGTGGAAGTTCTGCCCCAAGTTCTGTAACAACAGGAACTATTTGGGTGGACACAGGAACATCAGGTTTTTTAAAAATTAAAATTAATGATGGTTCAGATAACATAGAATTATTTAGTATTAATATAACAAGTAACGCAATAACGAGTACGGCATCAGTAACAGGGACTATTTCAGAGACAGACCCACAGGCGGCGGCTCTAAGTATTGCTCTAGGATAAGGGGGAAACATTGGCTAATAATTTTAAATTAAAAACGAATGCGGCTATGCCAGCGTCATCGGGAACACCTTTGACCTTATACACTTGCCCGTCAAGCACTCAAACGATTGTCATTGGACTAACTCTTTGTAATGTTCACACAACAGCAGTAACAGCAGATGTTCAATTAGTTTCAGATACATCAGACACAGAAACAAACGAAACAGTTTTATTAATTAAAGATGTGGATATCCCCGCAAAATCCTCATTAGAGGTACTTTCGGGGGGTAAATATGTTTTGCAAGCAACTGATATTTTAAAAGTAGATTGTTCTGTTGCCGCAAAAATAGACGCATCATTAAGCATATTAGAGATAACATAGGAGTAAGGTATGGCTTATATCGGCAAGACTCCCACACCAGCGGCTCTAACAGCATCAGATATAACAGATGGGATAATTACAAGTGCAAAAATTGCTGACGCAACTATTGCCACTTCCGATATTGCAGATTCAGCAGTAACTAAAGCAAAAACATCTGGAGTCACCTCAGATATGTTTAGAAACATCATCATCAATGGTTCAATGGACATAGCACAAAGAGGAACCTCATCTTCAGGAATCACGAGTGATGGTTATTATACAGTTGATAGATTTTTAGTTGAAAATGGTTCTTTTGGTACTTGGACACAAACTCAAGAGGCAGATGCACCAACAGGACAAGGTTATTATAATTCATTAAAAATGGATTGTACAACTGCTCAAGGGTCGCCATCAAGCAGTAGTATACTTTGCGTTGGACAATCCGTAGAGGGATTTATGTTACAACCAATAAAACAAGGTACAGCTAACGCAGAATCTACTACCTTATCTTTTTGGCACAAACATACAAAAACAGGAACAAATATTGTTGAATTATTAGATGCAGATAATTCTAATGCTGTAAGTGGTTCTTACACACAATCATCTTCAGATACTTGGGAAAAAGCAACAATAACTTTTCCAGCAAATACATCTGGCACTTACGGAAATGATAATGCAAGATCATTAAGAATTAGATTTATTATGGGGGCTGGAACAGATTATACCTCTGGAACACTTGCAACAACTTGGCAAACATCTATCACAAACGCAAATAGATATGCTGGACAAGTAAACAATGCAGATAGCACATCAAACAATTTTATAATTACAGGAGTGCAATATGAAGTTGGAACATCAGCATCTGATTTTGAGTTCTTGCCAGTTGATATAAATTTAAAGAGATGTCAAAGATATTGTCATGTTGTTGGATATTCTCCTGATGGAAGAAATTTTAGTAAAGAGGCAAATGTAGGAATGTATTACACAGCTACTGGGTTTTATGCAAATATTTTTTTTCAAACCCCAATGCGATCAACACCCTCAGCATCTGTTCAAGGTGGTAGTGATGCTGGAAGAGTTTTTTCCAACGGCTCTTCGAAAACATCAGCGGCAGTTGGTCTTGATGGTGCATCAGCCTCAAATATGTCTTTTGCTATAAGTACAAGTAGTGCAACATCAGGTCATTGTGGAACATTTAATTGGAATGGTGCTGGTCACTATTGCATATGTAGTGCGGAGTTATAATTATGATTAATAAAGTAGAAAAAAATTACAGTTTATTAGATACTAATTCTTTTAATTTTAAAGTTACCAACGAAGATGGAACTATTTTGTATGTTCCAAACGATGAGGCAAACACAGATTACCAAGCAATTCAAGAATGGATAGCAGATGGTGGAACAGTAATAGATAACGGAGGAGGCGAGTAGTGTCATATATTGGAAAATCACCATCAATAGGTTCGTACTCTATGCTCGACAACTTAACTGCGAGTGCAACAGCAAGCTATTCTTTAACACTAGATTCAGTAGCTTTTGTTCCAGAATCGGCGAATCATCTTCTTGTATCACTTAATGGCCACATTCAGAAAGCTGGGAGTAGTTTTACTGTTAGTTCGTCCACTCTGACTTTCAGTTCTGCATTGACGAGTTCAGATTCCATTGACTTCGTTTTAGCATTGGGGAATGTACTTGATATCGGTACACCAAGCGATGCAACAGTCACGAATGCAAAAACTAATTTTGTATCAACATCATCTGCCGCTGGTTTACAGATCAAAGGCGATGGTACTACTGACGGAACTTTACAACTTAATTGTTCACAAAACAGTCATGGTATTAAATTAAAAAGCCCAGCCCATAGTGCATCGGCTAGTTATACCCTTACCTTTCCCACTACTGACGGAAATGCAGATGAGTTTTTAAAAACTGATGGCTCAGGTGTTTTATCTTGGGCGGCGGCTGGTGGAATTACAGTAGCAGATGTTTGGAGATATACAGCTAGTACAGGTGGTGCAAGTGGTGACATAACTTCTAATTTAGAAAGAGCAGATGACGCATCATCTGGAATATTAGGCTCTGGTATGACAGAATCTTCGGGAATTTTCTCCTTTCCGTCGACGGGAATTTATATGTTATCAATGACAGTAGGTTTTAATTTTGTAAATCAAGCAGATAATAATGCAAATGTTGTGGCAAGTGTAACTATAAATAATTCTGATTATGATGCTGTGGCTTTTGCTTGTGCTGGAAGTAATAGCAGTTCTAATAATTCTAGATTTACAGTTCCTGCACAGGCATTAATTGATGTTACGAATACATCTAATGTAAAAGTAAAATTTACAGCTGCAAGTTTTGCTAGTCAATCATATTTAGAGGGTTCAACAACACAAAACGATACTTCTTTTATGTTTTTACGATTGGGAGACACTTGATGACAAATGAACAATGGTTAAGCAGAGCATTAGCAACAATGCACACAGGTGCATGGTATGGTTGGAGAAAAGTAGATGATAATGGAGATAAAATTCCTAACGACCAAAGAATGACTTATGAAAATATTATAGTGCATGACAGTTCAATTACAAAACCAACGGAAGATGAAGTGAACGCAAAAATACAAGAATTAAAAGATGCAGAAACAGCAACAGCAAATGCAAGAACATCTGGCAAAGCAAAACTTAAATCTGGGGACGCATTGACAGACGCAGAAATATCAGCATTATTTGGAGATTAAATTATGGCATTAGTAAAAGGAAACGCAAGATCATCAAGTGCTTTAGACGCAACAATTCTTACAGGGAACTTGCCAGCAATCTCAGGGGCATCTTTGACTGGAGTAAGTGCTGGAAAACTTTTAAAGTATGCAAACGATTTTGATTCAGCACAAATAGGTTTATCAAGTAATGCTTGGACTGATACAAATTTATCAATTGCATTCACACCAACTGCATCAGATTCAACTTTAGTAGTAAAAGCACTTGTTAATTGTTATGCAAGTGGAAATCATGGTAGTTATCATGGATTGATGGCTTATAGAATTTTAAAAGATAGTTCTACTTTTGGCGAAGGATTTGATATTTATTCAGGTTATGGTGGACTACAAGCACTTATAAATGGGCCTTTTGGATATACTTATTCTGAAACTGCTGGAAGTACATCTGCAAGAACTTATAAAGTACAAATTAAAAATCCAGAAACAGCAACAGGATCAACATATAATCAGTATGGTGGTTATTCAGCTTTAGAAGTGTACGAAATAGGAGCATAATGGAACTTTCAGAAAAACAAATAAAAGCAATTAAATTAATAAATCCTGATGCAAAATTTGTAATTAAAGATAATGATTTAGAAAATATTGAATGGGACGATACCACACCTATTGCTAAAGAAGATATTGAGGCAAAAATGGTAGAAGTTCAAAATGCTTATGATGCAGAGGATTATAAAAGAAAAAGACAAGCAGAATATCCTATGCTTGATGAAGTGATACACGCATTAATTGATGGTGGAGATACACTTACAGATTTACAAGCAAAAAGAACAGCAGTTAAAAACAAATATCCAAAGCCAGAATGATAAATGAGAAATCCTTTTATTATTGGAATTATAATAGCATCAATACTTATATGGTTTCTTAACGGATTAATGAACTCTGCTCTTGGGGCAGATACAAATACAGTTTCATCAACAGTCGTAACTAACAACACACCACCTACTGCTAACGCACCATCAGTTGTCGTAAATAATTCTGATGTATGTAAAACTGCCGTAGCTGGTGCAGTTCAAACTCAGATATTAGGTATCAGTAGCGGTATGACTGTGCG
>VTLG01003075.1_pt1 | contig 13043 bp, 10 predicted proteins | sample 4694571 | NCBI WGS metagenome assembly VTLG01 (sample SAMN12604809, study PRJNA352737) | marine metagenome | biome: ENVO:00000447; feature: ENVO:00000209|ENVO:00000569|ENVO:01000036; material: ENVO:00002151; isolation source: viral sequences binned using virsorter ... | reverse complement strand
CCAACAGTCCATTTACAGATGGACCCAGAGTATTGCACCAGGAGGGACTCCCTCTCGATGTGGTCAATCTTGGAATCTCTAATGTTGGAGAACAGAATACTCAAGTACCTGATTTTATGTGAGAAAACCTCTCCCTTCCATCCAATTCTTGACAAGCGTCTTGACAGGATCAGTGGAGAGAAAAACTGCGATGACTGGCATTTATTTGAGAGAGAGCCATGAGGATATACACAGGAATCACACACAGAAACTTTTTAGATAGGAGAGTGTAATGGGAGGTTCAGTACCAAATCTAGCAAAATCAGTATCTAAGGGGGTGGATAAGTTAGAGGAAAACCTCAATTATCTAGGTTCTTTACCGACACGTGCGAAGGAGCAGGCAGAGGAGTTGAGTGGGGCCACTTCCGAAGCCATTGACGTTGCGGAAGAAGAACTTCTGGGATCATTAGAATCTACTGATGAAGAAACTGCAGACCTTTCAGGAGAACCACCTCAAATGCGTAGGGTTCGGAGACGTTTGAGGGATCGTTTTGGAAGACGTGCCACCAGAGGAGGAGGTGCAGAGATGGCAGGAACAGGATACAGGTTGGGAGGATGAAGAAGTACCGCAAGCGTTTGAAGAGAAAATCCCGTGATTGACAACATCTATCCAAATGACCAGGTTGTAGAAGTCCTTGAGGAGTATGAGGACATGAAGCAAACACGGTCAAACTGGGAGAGAATGTGGCAAGAGATTGCAGAGTACATGATCCCCCAGAGGGCAGATTTCACAGTCAAGCAATCTTCAGGAGAGCAGAGGCGGGAGAAGATTTATGAAGGAACTGCAGTCCGTGCATTAGAGAGAAGTGCAGCAGGGCTTCACAACACACTAACCTCCAGTGCAGTTCCATGGTTCCACTTGAAGGTTCAAAGAGAGTTGCATCAGGATCGAGACATTCAGTTGTGGTTGGAAGAGGCAGAGCGCAGATTGTATGATGTCTTTGCCTCGCCAGAGTCCAACTTTCATCCTGCACTGCATGAGTTCTACTTGGATTTGGTAGGATTTGGGACAGGAATCATGTATGTCGTGGATGAACCAGGGATTGGTCCACGATACAGGAGTTACTTCTTGGGCCAGTGCTACCTGATGCAGGATAACCTCTCCCGTGTGGATGGAGTCTTGCGGGTGTATGAACACTCTGCACGTCAGTTGGTACAGGAGTATGGAGAAGAGGGGGTTCCAGACAGTGTTTTACGGGCATACAACTCCAAGGATGAGAACAAGAAGTTTGAATGCCTCCACTGTGTGAAGAGACGAAGAAACCATGATGTGAATGCAGTTGGAAACCTCAACATGCCCTGGATGTCAATCTACATTTTGACTGATCAGAAGCATGTCTTGAGAGAATCAGGATTCGAGGAATTTCCATATGTTGTCTCACGGTGGTCCAGAAACTCTGAAGAAACGTATGGACGAGGACCAGGCACTGCCGCACTTCCTGATGTGAAGATGATCAACCTCATGGAGAAGGTAGGACTCAAGGCACTTCAGAAGGTCGTTGATCCTCCACTTTTGGTTCCAGATGATGGATTCCTGAATCCTGTCAGAACCCAACCAGGAGGGTTGAACTATTACCGTGCAGGGTTGGGAAGGGATGACAGGATCATGCCCCTGCAGACAGGAGGACGGTTGGATTTGAATGAATCCAAGATTGGACAAGTGAGGGATTCCATCAACAAAACCTTCTATCTTGATCTCTTGGAACTCCCTGGTCCTGTTGCAGCAGATGGAGATGTCATGAGATTCAGTGCAACAGAGATCAATGCACGTCAGAGGGATCGTCTTTCAGTCTTGGGACCAATTGTCAGCAGGCAGGAGGTGGAGTTCTTGGCACCAATGGTGATCAGAACACTTGGAATCATGGAGAGCAACGGAATGTTGCCTCCTGCACCTCCTGCGTTGAGGGATGCAGATTTCAAGGTGGAGTATGCAAACCCTGTCAGTATCTCAATGAGGGCAGGAGAGTTGAACAGTGTTGCACAACTCATCCAGTTCTTGCTGCCAATTGCACAGATTGACCCATCTGTGGTTCAGAGGTTTGACACAGGAAGGATTGCAGAGTTGGGTGCAGAGATTCTCAAAGTACCTCCTAGTGTCTTGAGAACAGAAGAGGAGATGGAGGAGTTGCAGATGGCACAGAGACAGGCACAGGAGGAGCAGATGCTCCTTCAGAGTAACCTTCAGGTTGCACAGGCAGATAATCTGGTCAGTCAATCAAGAAGGAATGATGCACAGGCAGGACTTGCCGTTTCAAAGAGTCAGTTGCCTGTATGAGGACCAAGAAGGAGAGGGATCGCAAAGCATTGTATGACCGTCTTTTCAAGAGTGAAGACGGACAGAAGCTTTTGGAGGATCTTGCACGGAGGAATCATGTCTTTGATGTGGTGACAGTGGAGAACCCCCAGATTAGTGCCTTCCGGGATGGAAGGAGAAGTGTTGTGGTTGATATCATCAACTACCTTGGTTTGAACACCAAGGATTTGGAACGTCTTGCACGGGAATCCATAGATGGAGACAGAATCGAGTTCGACTCAGACTGAGGGAACCCCATCTGCAGAAATGCAGGGATCAGGGTCAATCCTTGGAGGGTTATCAGGATCTGCAGAGTCAGATCCACTTGCAATCAACATGGATAGTCTGCCTGAAGACATCAGGCATGAACCTGTCCTCAAGAACTTCAAATCATGGGACTCGCTTGCAAAAAGCTATGTCCATGCAAACAGGAAGCTTGGAGTTCCATCAGAGCAGTTGCTGCAACTTCCACAGGGGGAGAATGCAGATTGGAATGGAGTTTACTCCGCATTAGGAAGACCAGAGTCTCCAGAGGGTTATGAGTTGAATGGCACAGGAGATTTGGCAGATGGTTTTCGCCAGCAGGCACATCAGTTGGGACTCAACCAGAAGCAGGCATCAGAACTGTTAAACTGGTACAGTGATTCCCAAGCAAGTGTGGATCAGAGTGATGATGAAGACTTTGCAACAGAGCAGGTTCAGTGGGTTGCCCAACTCCAGAAGGAGTGGGGAGATTCCTACATCAAGAACAAGCAGTTGGCAGAGAGAGCATTTCATCAGTTTGCAGATCCAGATGCACTTGATGTGATGAACAAGACAGGGTTGGGAACACACCCTTCTCTTGTCAAGATGTTTGCCCAGATTGGACAAATCCTCTCAGAGGATGGTGCCCTGACTGGGAATCAGGAGGGTCGGATTGGAGGGATCACTTCAGGGTCTGCAAAGACCAGGATTGATGAACTTCTAAACGATAAGGATTTTACAGACAGGTACTACAATCAGTACCACCCACGGCATTCGGATGCCGTGAATCAAATGCAACGACTTTACGAGGCAGCAGGTTAGTCAGATAACCGTTTTCGGCCTGACCTGAGATCTCTGAGTCGGACCTACCTCTGGTAGATAATCCGTCATTCGTGAGTCGAAGCGAGAAATCGTTTCACACAAAAAAGGACGGATATGTCTACTCAAGTAACTACGGCATTTGTCAAGCAGTACATGGCAAATGTCGATTTTCTGGTTCAACAGAAAGGGAGTCGCCTGCGTAATGCAGTGACTCTAAAAACCGGAGTCCGTGGAGAGGAAATCTTCATGGATCGGGTTGGATCGACTGCACCACAGAAGGTGACTTCTCGACATGCAGACACTCCACTTATCTCCACACCCCACGATCGCAGGCGTATCACTCCAGTGAGTTATAACTGGGGGGATCTGATTGACAACGTGGACCGTGTGAAGATGATCATTGACCCCACCAGTCCCTATGCCCAGAACGCAGCATATGCAATGGGTCGGGCAATTGATGATGAGATCCTTGATGCAATCAGTGGAAATGCCTTTGGCGATTCCTCTGGCACCTCTGGATCTGATGCATCAACGGCAATCGCACTTCCTTCAGGACAGAAGGTTGCAGTCGATTTCCACACTTATGACACCGGGTCAGGAGACAAAGGTCTCACGCTTGGAAAACTGCTGAAAGCACGGGAAATCCTGGGTGCAGGAGAAGCAGACGATTATGGTCTGGATGGATCTCCAAACCTCTTCTGTGCAATTAATGCAAAGCAGATTTCCAACATGCTTGCAGACTTCTCAATGGGAGGTGCATCTGGAGTGCAGGGAATTAGTGCTGCATCAGCAGACTACAACTCTGTCCGTGCCCTGGTTGCAGGAGAAATTGATACCTTCATGGGATTCAAGTTCATCCGGACTGAGCTTCTCAACACCGATTCTGCAAGTGACCAACTGGTTGTCTGTTGGCATCGTTCAGGAGTTGGCCTTGCAGTCTTTGATGACATTAAGGCACGGATCTCTGAGCGTCCAGACAAGCGTTATTCCACGCAGGTCTATTATGAGATGACGATTGGCGCAGCACGTCTGGAGGAAGAGCGTGTTGTCGAAATCGCATGTGATCCTTCTTAACCAAGAGCCAGGAGATTAGAAATGGCAGCAGTATATGGTGTAAATTACACCAAAAATTACCCAATCGAGGCTGGCTCCACCTCTGCACAGTCACAAGTGGCAGTGTCAGAAGTTGGTGGGCGCATGAGGGTCGCATACGACACTTATGAAGCCTCCAGTCTTGGAGCAGGGTCCACCATCTCCATGTTCAAGCTTCCAAATGGAGCAAGAATCTGGCAGATGGTTCTGGTCACTGATGATCTGAGTGGGTCCGGTACCCTTCAGGTTGGAGATTCCAGTGATCCCAATCGGTTCATCACAGAGTCAATCTGTGGAGATGCCAACAAAGTTCACTACATGCACCCGAAGGCACATGCTTCAGACAGTAATGTGACTCTTTTGGGAGGCGTGAGTGGAACTGGTATTGATGCCTTTGGTTATGCACTCACTGCAGAAACCACTGTGATCCTTACCACGGCAACTGCAGCACTCACAGGAACTATCAATCTTGCGTGTTTTTACACGATTGATTGATTGACCTCTGACAGTCAACTGGGCCGATGGAAATCGGCCCTTTTCCTTGCAGGGATTAGTATGTCCAAAATAACCCTTTTTGATGACAAGAACTCCTCTGAAGAGTTGGATTCCAACTCAGATGAGTACAAACAGAGGGTTGCCGAGGGGTGGACCACATGGAAGAAGCCCACTGCCAAGAAGCCCACTGCCAAGAAACCCAAGAAAAGGTATGACTGATGGCTTCTGTGGTAGGAATCTGCAACATTGCCCTCAATAACCTTGGAGATGAGAAAATCTCCTCCCTTTCGGATAACAATGACAGGGCACGGTCATGTGATCTGAGGTATGAGGATGTGAGAGATGCAGTTCTGAGGGCACACCCCTGGAACTGTGCAACCACCCGTGTGGAGTTGGCACAATCCACGGATACTCCTGCGTGGGGGTTCAGCTACAAGTATGCCCTTCCCTCTGACTGCCTCAGAGTTCTGGATGTGTATGACTACACCGTGCCCTTCTCCATTGAAGGGAGGTTCCTGCTCACAGAGAACTCATCCGCAAAACTGAAGTATATTGCAAGGATCACTGATCCAAACGATTACGATATTCTGCTCCAGCAGGCAATTGGAATCCGCCTTGCGTCTGAGATTGCAGAGGCACTCACAGGAAGGACAGAACTGAAGCAGGAGATGTACCAGAAGTATCTGCTGGTTCTCTCTGAAGCACGGGGGGTGGATTCCCAAGAAAAGGGGATGCCAATGGTGATTGAGGCAAATGATTTCATCAATTCACGTTTTGACACCTCCTATCTCTTGAACACCAGCACCACAATCTGATGGCACGGGTTCAGGCACTGCAGGGTTCCTTTGTGACAGGAGAGATCTCTCCACGGATGCAGGGGAATGTTCTCCTCGAATCATACAAGAGTTCCCTTGCAACCTGCCTGAACTATGTTGTTGTTCCACAGGGTGCAGTGATGAGGAGACCTGGAACGAGGTATGTGACTCCTACCAAGAATGACTCTGAGGTGCGTCTCATCCCCTTTAACTATGGACAGGGGCAATCGTATGTGATCGAGGCAGGGGCTGCCTACTTCAGGTTCTTCACTGCAGATGGAGTGCTGATGGACGGTGCATCAAGTTCAACTCCACTGGAAGTATCAACAGATTCTGATGGAGATGCAGTTCCATATGCAGTTGCAGATCTGGATGGACTTGATATCACTCAGAGTGCAGATACCCTCTTTCTTGTCCATCCCAGTTATCGACCCTATACCCTCAAGCGCACAGGCACCTACACTTGGGTGTTTGCAAAGCTGGATCTCAAGCATGGTCCTTTTGATCCTGTCAATGTCTCAGATACCGTCCTCCATGTGGATATGACCTCCGGGACACTGGACAAGGATCGGATGGCAGATATCATCCAGACTACTGATTACATTGATGCCTCAAATGAGAGATTCTCTGTTACAAAACATCCTTTTGTCAATGGACAGAAGGTCTACTTTGAATCTTCAAGCTCACTTCCAACAGGAATCAGTGCAGGACCAGGAACCCAATATTACATCATCAACTCAACAGAGAACACCTTTCAGGTTTCAACTGCCTACAGTGGGACTCCTGTCAATGTGTCTGCAACAGGTTCTGGAACTCTGACAATCTGGAAGCAGTTTATTCCAAAAGATACAACAATCACTCTGACCAGTTATAACCTTCTTAGTGATTGCAACTTCACTGCGTCTGATAACAAGTTCAACAAAACCTCTCATGGATTTGCAAATGGAACAAAGATGCGGTTTGTCAGATCTGTTCCTGTCAGTGAATTTACAATAGAGACCATCTACTATGTGGTTGGCACTGCAACCAACGATTTCCAACTCTCTGCATCAGAGGGAGGAAGTGCAGTCACAGGAGCAACCAACTTCCAAGCAACAACTCTTCATGCAAATGGCATCCTTGGAATCAACTCTGATACAGGATTTCAAACTACAGATGTCAACCGATACATCCGCTTAAACAATGAGATCTATCCCCACATCCGCTGGGGGTATGCACAGATTGCAACCAGAACCTCCACCTCTGTTGTGACTGCAAAGGTTAAGGAGTCGCTTGCAAATGAATTTACAACAAAGGAGTGGGCACTTGGTGCATTCAGTGGAACCACAGGGTATCCCAGGACTGTTCAGATCTACCAACAACGTCTTGTTTTTGCAGGAACCGCCACTGAACCCCAGAATATCTACTTCTCAAAGACAGGGGATTTTAACAACTTTGCAACCACAGAGGGATTTGGAAAGGATAGTGGAAGTGTTGATTCCACAGGTGCAAAGATTGTCACAGAGCAGATCTTTGATGACAATGCAATCACCCTTCAGATCTCCTCTGATACGGTTGATCTCATTGAGTGGTTAAACGAGGATGCACGTCTCAGCTTGGGAACCTCTGGAGGGATCTTCCAAGTGTATGGATCAGATACAGACAGCACCCTCACTCCCTTCAACTTTACAATCAAGAAAATCACAGACTGGGCATCAGAGGATACTGCACTTCCACAGAAGATTGGAAATAACCTGTTGTATGTCCAGCAGAATGGACGAAAGGTCCGTGAGTTGATCTTTGATAATGAACAGGAGAGATACAGTGCAGATGACATCTCTATCCGCTCAGAGAACCTCTCTCAGGAGGGGATTGTGGAGATGTCATACCAAGATCAACCACATGCCCTTTTGTGGTGCAGGAAGGCAGACGGGAAACTTGCATCCTGTACCTATGTCAGAAACCAGCAAGTGATTGGCTGGCATCGTCATGAGATTGCAGGAACCCACACAGAGGCAACCCTGAACTATGGATCACATGCAAAGGTTGAGAGGATGGTCTCAATTCCACGGACTAACTATGACCAGATGTGGTTTGTTGTCAAAAGATCCATCAACCTTGGAACTGTGACTGCAGATGCCTCGACTGATAAACTTGCCCTCAGTGGTCATGGAATGGTGAATGGAACACGGGTTCGGTTTTCTACCACTGAATCAGACCTTCCTGCAGGACTCAGTGTGGATACAGACTACTATGTCATCAGCACTGCAACAAATGACTTCAAGGTTTCCACCTCCTCCGGAGGCAGTGCAGTCAACATCACAGATACAGGGACAGGAACCCACACTGTGAAGATGATGGACCGGAGATATGTGGAGTATCTTGATAAGTTCTATGATTCCTCTGAAACAGATGCAAATGCAGCACATTTCCTTGATGGAGGTGCAATCTACTCTGGAGGATCAACAACCTCAATTACAGGATTAGGGTATTTGGAGGGAGAAACAGTTTCACTGCTTGGAGATGGAGCCGCACAACCAGATAAGACAGTTTCTGCTGGTGCCATCACTGCACAACTTGCAGTCACACGGGCACATGTAGGACTCTCATATAACTCTGATCTCCAAACCCTTCCACTTGCAATTGGCACTGCAGATAACACCAGTGTTGGAAACCAGAAGAGGATTCACAGAATCATTGTCAGGTTTTATGAATCAATGTCTCTCAGTTATGGGATGTCTTCTGATGATTTAACTGTTGCAACATTCAGAAGAGGAGGTGATTCAATCTCGTCTGCTCTGCCTTTGTTCAGTGGAGACAAGGAGTTGGTGTTTCCCTCGAACTATGACACCTTGGGGCAGGCGTATCTTAGGTGTTCCCAACCGTTTCCCAGTACCATCACTCTACTTGCACTTGATTATGAAACAAACGATTAGGAGATAAAATGGCACCATGGATCGTACCTGTAATACAGGGAGTTGGGCTTTTATTGTCTTGGCAAGCACAACAGGATCAATCCCGGCAACAACAATCCCAGTATAATGCACAGGCAGCAGAGTATCGAAGGTATGCCAATGAGCAGTACAAGATCACCCAGAAGAAGATGGGGAATATTCGTCTGCAATCCTTGAGAAAACAGGATGAACTCAAAGTGTTGGGGCAGTTGCGTGGGCATGAGATCAAAATACAGGGGAGACGTGCAACTGCAGCACTTAGTGCAGAGACTGCAACTGCAGGAGCAGTGGTTGGATATGGAACTCCTGGACAGATTGAGTTTGAACAGGTTCTCACTGCAAACCGTGCATCTGCAAACATGGTGAATAGTGCAAACCTGCAGGCACATAACCTCAAAGTCAGCACCAACCGACAGTTGGAGATCATGCAGGATTCTGCAACACTGGCAAAATCATCAATGGTTGCAAAAGCAGAGTGGGCAAAAGCATCTGCTGCTTCCCTTGAAGCATCACGATTGATTGAGGGAGCAGGGACTCTCTTGACAGGCACTGGCACAATGGTTCAAACCCAGTACATGATGCCAGAGAAACAACGACTTTCTTGGTTTAGACCCTGATGGCACGTCTGAGATTCCGGCAGTTTGAGAAGGAACTGAGTCCTGTTGAACAGGAACGAGGACTCTCCTCCTATCCTGCAGCACCTCCTCCCCAGCAGATGGTGGGAAATGAGGTTCTCAGGGAGACCCGTGCCTATGCATCTCTTGGAAAATCCCTCCTTGATTTTGGATCAACCCTTGGAAGAGTGATTACAAACGAACAGGGACGTATCCGCAAGGAAGTGTGGGAGCAGGGGATGCCCCTTGCCTATCAAGAGTTGGATCGTGAACTTGAGAGGAAACTCATTGAGGATCGTGAGCAGGGATTGAGTCCTTCTCAATCTGAGGAGCAGTGGAAGCCATATGTGGATACTCTCATTAACAGCATTAAGAGTACCAAATCTTGGGATAGCATCACACATGAGGGAGACAGGAAAAGGCTAGAGGATGGACTCCGTGCAAGGGCAGACAGTCTTGGAATCAAGTCGCTTCGCCAGGCATATGCACTTGAGAACCTGCTCAAGTCCTCAATGGTTCAAAATCAGGTGAAGGATGCACTGAGAGACCTGTATCTGGGAATTGAATCTCCCTCCTTCAACAAGAATGCTGAGGGTGATGGCAAAGGTCATAGCATCAATCAGGATGAGTTCTTAAAAAATCATGTCCTTGAGCCTGCAAATGCTGTCATCAAGCAGATACTGGAGGCAAATGATCTCAGTGGAATGCAGGAGCAGAGAGCAATACTTGAATCGGAAGATTCAGTTAGTGATTTGAAGTACAGGTCACTCTCTCATCACATCAAGATGAAGACTGCAATTGCATCAGGAAACTGGGGGCAAAAGTACAATAACCAGTTGCAGACTGAAGCACTGAAGGGGTCTCTTGTCAGGAGACGTGAGGTTGACGGGGAAATCTCTGAAGATCCAAGACTTGGAGGAGATCTGGAAGAACTTCTTGGCGAAGCTGTTGCTGCGGGGGTTATTGTTGAAGATGACAAACCAGCGTATCGACTGCGGTCTGCAAGAATCATTGACAGGAATGATGTAGAGAATGATAAAAGGAGAAACCCGGAAGATACCTACTGGATGCTCAGAACTGATGATTGGACGTTAGAGGAGAAAAAGGATTTTTTTGCTGGGCATGGAATTGAACTTGATGATAAAGGGGAAGAGAAAGGTGAATTTACAGGGTTTTACCCACAGGCACTTGCAGAGTGGAACCGTTTAACCAAGATTCAGGGTGGGTACTACCCATCACTCATTGGAGCAGATCGACAGTCCCAGATTGACTCTGCACTGGCAAAAATGAGAGAAGGTGCAGATGAAGATGTGGAGCTTGTCAATCAAACACTGAAACGTGGAGTGCAAGTCCTTCTAGATCCTGATTCTGATTCTCAGAGTGTTGATGCAGTTTCTGATCCTGAATACATCAACCAGTTTGAAAATTACAGACACTTTGCAAGAAAGAAATGGAAACTTGAACAGTGGAGACTGATTTATCCCTATGCCAGAAAAATTGGACTGGCAATTAATGATATTGACCAGAAATCTTATCCTGAGATTCAGGAACTCATTAAGACACTGCATCCTGACAATCAGGATTTTGGGGTTCCTGATCATGAAAACTTCCGGTATTCAGAGATTACAGGGATTTATTCTGAAATGACACGGGGGATTTCTAAATTGATTGACCTCCGGACAAAAGATCAGGCATCCATTGGAGAACAACAGGCAATAAAACAGGAGATTGATCCTTGGACTACAGAAGGTCTTGAGATCATGGTGAGGGATCAGATGACATGGAAAGGCAAATCTGCTGATGCTCCTCTTCCAGGTCCAGATGAACTTAAAAGACAAGTGATTGCAGGAGAGACTTCAGTGTTGTCCCAGAATATGAGGGATCAGATAGGAGAGGAGTGGGAGAATATAACCCTTAGAGGATCTGGTTTGGATAAGAAAGAACTTCTGGAGAGATTATCTGCATATGGAGATTATGCACCTGTTGTCATGAATGAGTTTTTCAAATTGGATGCAATTACACGGGCAGATCAAATCTACACAGAAATTAGTGACCCTCTTACTTTGAATGCATTGAACCTCTCACAGAGGAATGCAGTTGCAAACCGTAAAGAGGTTGGAGTTCTTTTTCCTTCAGAGGAGACTGGTGTTTCTGTCTCTTACAAGACACTGAGAGAATATATTGCCAGAGATGAAAGTGTAAGTGCATTACTGCGTTCTTTTGGTTCTGCAAGTTTAGAGCGGACTGAAATATTGGATATGCTTGCAGATTATGTCCTCTACAAGAAAACCGTCAACGGAAAGCTTGAACTTGATGATGCAATAGACTTGTCAGAAAATCAATTGTTTGACAACCAGTATGTAGTGATCCAAGGGTCAGGTTCAGAAACAGGGACAACAGTTCGTATCCCAGTGAGGCATTTCCCTCAGAAGGATGGTGTTGCAGTAGATCCAGAGGTTGTGAATGACGCATTGGTGAAATTCACAGGAGATTTTATTGCTGCAAGAACAGATGACGATGCTTGGAATATTGCAGACCTTGGAGGAGAGGAAACCTGGCAGTGGAGAATAAATCCAGATGAAACAGGATTGACGCTTTTTTTCTGGAACGATACTGCAGGAGTGTTCCAGCAGGCACTTTACGAGGAGGAGGCAACTGCTCTCACATGGATGGATTTACATGCAGTGTATGACGCAGAGGAGGGGAAACCGATGACTGGGGTCTTAGATAGACCTTGGTTTTCTACAGACGAATCAGAGGAGACTCTTCAATTAAAAGAGATGTATTCACAATGGGGGATACCAGAAGCACAGGTTGGGGTTGTCGTGGAACTTCACAAGAAAAATGGAGCAGATGCGGCAAAGGCATACATCAGTAAAAACTTTCCTAATCTCAGAGGAAGGAAGGTTAAGAAATAATGCCATTTTACACGCAAGAAGAAATCCCCACCCCTGGAGGGATGGCGCAGTTCGCAAAGCAGTATGACCCCTCTCTCTCTGTCATCTTCAGTGAGAACATCATGGAGGGATTCAGGGATATCACTCCAATGCTTGCAAAATCCTTAACTGAACTCCAATACGCAGGAGGCGCAGTCTATTCAGAGGAGGAGTGGAAATCCTCAGAGTTCTTTCGAGAGGGACTCAAATTCGACCAAGGGATGACAGAAGGACAGGCACGGTTGCTGGCAGAGAGGTTCGATCAAATCCGGAGGCATGAGGACTTGATGTCACGAACCTCTCTGGGAGGAACTGCCCTTGGATTTGGAGGATATCTGGTTGGTTCAATTCCTGATCCCATCAACTTCATTCCATGGTTGGGGTTAGTGAAGAAGGCAAAGCAGGTTCAGACCCTGATAAAGGCGACCTCCCGTGGGAAACGTGCCCTCAGAGGAGTTGCGGAAGGAGCAGTGGGTGCAACTGCATTCCAGCCACTCTATGCAATGAAGAAAGGTGCGTTCCAAGAGGAGTATGATATCCAGATGGCACTCATGGATATTACACTTTCTGCAGGAATTGGTGGTGCCTTTGGAGGATTGTTTGGAAAGATACATCCCAAAGACCCGGAATTTCCATCTGCCACTCCTGTGGATTCTGCACCACTCTCCCATGTTCCACTTGAGGATAGACTAAATGCTGCAAGAGCCGCCCATGCAGAGTTCAAGGCAACAGGGGAGGTGACAGGTGCCGCAAAGGTTCTG
>VTLG01013615.1_pt1 | contig 13045 bp, 12 predicted proteins | sample 4694571 | NCBI WGS metagenome assembly VTLG01 (sample SAMN12604809, study PRJNA352737) | marine metagenome | biome: ENVO:00000447; feature: ENVO:00000209|ENVO:00000569|ENVO:01000036; material: ENVO:00002151; isolation source: viral sequences binned using virsorter ... | reverse complement strand
TATTTGTTAAAGTTTGAGAACCTGTTAAAGTTGATACAGTTGAATCAATATCTAAAGTAACACTACCACTTGTTCCACCACCACTTAAACCTGTACCTGCAACAACTGCAGTAATATCTCCAACTGGAATTGTAGCTACTTGTGTATCTACATAAGATTTAATAGATTGTTGTGAAGCAACTGCTATAGCTGAATCAGAAGATAAAGTATCTTCATCTAAGAAAGCTGTACCACTAAGAGTTCCATTTAAAACTGGACTGGTTAATGTTTTAGCTGATAGAACTTGAGTATCTGTTAATGTTGCAACTGTTGAATCAATTGCTATATTATTTGCATTAGCAGTAATACCTGTACTACCAACAACATTTAAAGTTACATCACCAGTTGTTCCTCCTCCAGTTAAACCAGCACCTGCTATAACTGAAGTAATATCTCCAGTAGGTACTGCATCTATAGCAGCTTTAATTGCTTTTGCTGAAGCTAGTGTATCATCATTTGCTGAAACAGCATTTAAATCTGTATCTATAGATGTAATAGTAGTAGAGCCACTAACAACTAAACCATCTAAAGTTACTGTACCATCAAAGAATGCATCTTTAAATTTTAAACCTGTAGTTCCTAAATCAATATCATTATTTACTGAAGGAACTATTAAGCCATCAGAAACTTTAAATTGTTCTGTAGCTGCTGAACCAACATTTATATAAAATTCTAATTCAGCATTTGCTGTATCAGTTAGAATTTTATTTAAAGGTGTTGCAAGATTTGCGTCACCAATTAATCCAATTACTGGACCATTAGCTGCAGTACCATCATGTTTATGTCCAGTTGTATTTACAAAAGCTGAAACTAAAGCATCAAATTCATTATTTAAATCTACTGCATCAATTGTAAGAGTATCTACTATTTCTGCTGAACTCTGTCGTACATATCCTGCCATGTTATCTTCTTCCTCCTGCTATAAATGAAACAAATAATCCATTGACTGCATATGCAGCATTTGTATCATTACTAAAAAATCTAAAATTATTTGAGAAACCACTTCCTGTTACTATCATTCTTTTACTTGGTAAAGTTACTGCACCATAAACTCCTACACCATATACAGCAGAACCATATAAAGATGTAGCAGCTAAAGAACCTACATTAACTGCACCAGGTTGAGGAACAGTTGTAGATTCAAAATCATATCTAATTCTCATTTGTAAATCTGGTTGTGTTCCTTCTGGTTTAATATTTGCTTTAACAGCATAAAGACTTTTTCTTAAACCATTGTCACCATAATCCATATCTGGTGTTTGAAATTTTGCATCTATGTTTGCTGTATCAAAATTATTACCACTATCTATTTGATAAATGTAACCAGTTTCATTTGCACCAAATTTTACTTCTTCATTTGAATTATTTAAACCTGAAGTACAAACTTTAATATCCATACCTTTTGTTTCACTCCATTCAAATGCAGGAACTCCTTGTTCATCAAATTTAAAAGTTCCTATAATTCCTTTTTGTCCAGAAGCAGATTGACCTGACTTATGATAAAATAATCTATATTGACTTCTTTCTCTAATAACCATACTAGAGATAGTATACTGTGCAATACTTGATAATAGAGTATTTATTAAAGGTAAAATCTTTCTACTAATTGAACCAATTTCTATATCATCAATTCTAGCTGTACCAGCAACTGTTCTTAATCCATCAGGTGCTAGGAAGATTAAATCTCCACCTATTTCTTGAATTGAATTTCCATTTACACAACCGATATTTTTGGTTATAGACTTAAGTATAGGGGTAGAATCAAGACTTGTCAACTCAAATAAACTATTTTTACAGAATATAATTAAGCTATTTCTAAAAACTTTAACACCTACAATAATATCTCCTACATCTATTTCACCTGCAGAAGACCCAGTAAAATCATAAGGTTCTAATCTAGAACTATAAGCTACTGTACTTGTTGAAGCTGATTGTCCTGCAACCACTAATCTTTCTGAAAATATCCCACATACTTTAGGATTAGTAGGAGCTGACCTAGTTAATTCTTCAAAATAAAAAGTATTAACTCCACCTATAACCTTTATTTGAAATTCAGCTATTTTATTAGTACCATCAGTAATGTATAAACTACCATAAATACCATCTGATTCAAAAGTATCAAATTGATTATTAGTTTGATTTGTTCTATTAATAGTAGTAGCAGCAGCTAAACTTCCTGCAACTATACCACTTTTTTGAACAGCAACTCCTGATACTGAAGCTACAACACTATAATCTAATGTTAATTCTGTATCATTTGTTATAGATAAAACTCTATATTTAATACTATTAATTTGTATTCTATCATTAACAGCAAATTCTGTTGTAAATAATGTACCTGTTCCTGTAACTGTAGCTGAACTTGCAGTAACTGCAACTGTTCCTGTCTTAGTTACATAAGTATCTTTATTAACTTGAAGCCAAGTAATACCATCATTTGACCAATAAATATTTGAACCTTGACAAGCTACAACTCCATTAGCATAAGAAACAAGTCCTTCAATAGAATCTGTAGCTACTCCTGAAGGTACTGTTGCACTTCCAGCACCCCATTTAGTATAACCATTAATTCTTCTATAACCACCTGTTGTAGAAGATTCAAAATTTTCTAATATAGTTGCAGCACCAGGGGTTCTAAATAAAGCATGACTACTTGATACTAAATCTAATCCTCCTGCAACTGTAATAGAAGCACCTTGTGTTGGCATATATTTTTAATCCTTATGGTAGTAAGTATGTAAATCTTACATCCGACATATATTGTGGCTGTGGTGAATTTAAATTGTCAGCCATATTTTGTAATCCTTTTTTATATTCATCTAAAGCTAATTGCGATTGTGCAATATTATCTTTAAATTGATATAAATAATATCTAGCTCTTGCTAGTAAAACTGGTTTGTATTGTTCTGGAAATAGAACTGTATCTGTATCTGCTGCTAAAGCAGAAGGTCTATTGTATGCAAAGAAATGTATATTATAAATTTTATTAGGTATTGGAGATAATCCAAATCTTCTACCATCAGAACTTCTTATAACTCTTAATGGTGTAGCATAACTACCAGTTCTTGCATTAGCTTCTTCTGAAGAAGAGTAGTTAGTTCTCCATGTTGTTAAAGTTGTGAAATCTAATTTATTATTTGTGTAAGGGGAATTAGTATCTACAAGAGTAAACATATTCCAGTTTACTGAATCAAAATCAGCATCTATATTTGCTGAACCTGCTTTGCATAAATACCATCTTTGTCCAACGACTGTTGGTACAATTGTATTTCCATAATAAGGGTCATCAGGTACATCTGTACTTAACCATGACCAATCATCTACAGAATCTACAATATCAAAATAAGCTCGGTTAACTACATTAGCTACTTGTTTTTGTATTCCAACTCCAGTAGCAACTGTAGAAACTTCAGGTTCATTTAACTCTACTAATAATTCGTTTACAAATGTCTTATAAGTTTTTGCCATTTAAAGTTTCGTACCTTATATTTTAGGATTATTAAATCCTATAATTTTGTTTAAACTATTATTGCAATAACTAAAATTATACCAACTGCAATAACAACTTTTTTATGTTCAGTCCAAATATGTTTTGCTTCTAAAGCAATAGCTTTTAATTTATCCATAATAATTCCTTTATATTTAAATGATAGGGGATATTGCTACCCCCTATCAATATTAAGTTATTAGCTTACTGTTATAATACCAGCACCTACTGAAAGTGTGTCTAGTACTTTTCTTCCATATACATGAAGACCTCTTACTTGGTCAGCAAATGTAGTTGGGCTTCTAAAAGACTCAACTGTATTCATTGCATTCGCACAAGAAGTACTTCTCATATGTCCAAATAGAACTGATGCATTACCTGCAGAGTCCTTAACATTATTAGATTTGTACATAGCAAATCCTCTGATTAGTCCAGACGCTACCAAACCATTTCTTAAAGAACCTTTACCTGCATTGTAATCAATTGATAAAAGTTTAGAAGAAGTGTCTGATAATGAACCATAAAAGTCAGGAGCTGCAACAAACCATCTGTTTTCTTCAGGATTGTCTTTTTCATCCATAACTTGCGCACATGAACTTATGAAGTTCAATGGGTCAGTTCCTGCTGCATGATTGATAGCGATAGGAGCTGCAAGAGAACCAAAGATAGCTTGAGAAGCTGCAACACCATTAGCTGCTAGAATAGGAGTCAACGAATCTGTTGTTGAACCTGTTGCTATAGCTTGTGTATACATATCCAAAAGAACTTCAGTATCCATTGTATCTTTTAGTTGATAACCTGCGTTATTAGAAGCGACATCTGAAAAGTTAATATGACTGAATCTTTTTTCTAAAGAATCAACTGCAAAACTAAAGTAGTTTGCTTTGTCAATTACTAGAACTAATTCATTGTCAGTTAACGCCACATCAGTTGTAGCTAGTCCTCTAGTATAAGCTGCCACAGTCATTTGTGGTTCTTTTACTATGTTAACAGTATCACCGAATGATTTAATTTCACCCATGTAATCTGTGTTACATATTGCTTCTACTGTAGATGATTTTCTTAAAGCCATCCATACTTTTTTACTATATATCTCAGGAACCCAAAATGAGTTCGCTTGAGGAGCTGCTGGTGGATTAGCTGCACCACCAAAGTTAGAGGTACTCGCACCTATAAAGTGTACCATATTTTTATTTCCTTATTTGTTTACTTGTTGATAAAAATGAAAATAAAGTTATTCTCTTATAACTCTACCTTCTTTTTGAGCTAACATAATATCTTTCTCATATTTTGCGAACTCATCCACAGACATTTTATTAATATCTGAGGTTTTGAAAAACACCTGTTGGTCTGTTGGTTGTCCAATTTGTTCTTTAGTTTTAACTAACAAATCAGCACCTTCATTCCTTGGCTGCTTTTCAGTTGTAGTTTTTTTATCTAATCCAAGTCCTCGGTCTTTCTTATACAGGTCGACTGCTCTTGCTGCAAGTTTACCATTCTTGTTGTTCTCATAAATCCATGATTTAATTTCCATGGGTTGTGAGTCTGCCCAGTTATGAAAATCATCTGATTCTTTAATTTCATTAAAGTCTGGATGAAGTTTCGATAACTCTAATTGAGCTTCTCTTTGAGCTAAAGCTTGATTAGCTTTTTTCAAAGAGCCAACTTCGTCTTGTAAACTTTTCATCTCATTTTGAGATTGCAAGTGAGATACAGTTTCCACCACTCCATATATGTCAGGATAATCTTTCTTAAAAGCTTGAAGCTCTTCTTCAGATTTAGGTGGTGTATACTTAGGTCGGTTCGCTTGAAGCTGTGCTTTAAGGTCTCCTTCTTTTGTATTCCAATCACCTAACTTCCTATCATAATATCGTTTTAGGTCGTCATATCTTTTTTTGTAGTCAACTTTTGAATAAGGTTTAGAATCAACATTTAATGCTGACTCCTGTAAAGACTTATCCGAAGTAGCCGAATCTAAAGTTGCGTTAGTATCAGGGTTGACATTGCTGTCGGTAGCTTCTCTAACTAAACCTCTAGGGTCGGTGTTGGCATCTGCTGGTCCACTATCTGCAGAAACAAAAGCTGTAGGCATTACATCTTCTGTATGCCAAGCTTTTTTTTGCTTATAGGGATTCGCTTTGACTTCTTTAGTGTTTCCTTCGTCTTCTTTCATGTGTCCTCCTTTAGGGCTTCTTAACTGTGAAGGTAGCTAAAAATTGGTTTTTGATTGAAAACAAAGCTACAAGGGCTTTTATTTCTAAAAGGTAGCTTGTTTATCCTTAGAGTACCACTCTAAAAATTCTGTTATGCCAATAAAGAATCTGCTTCAAATTGAGCAGCACTATCTTCTTGGGCTATTTGTCCAGCATCATAAGCTTCTTCTGCTTGTGCCATCATCTTTCTTAATTTGTCAACACCTAAACTTTTTACTGCTTTAGCTGTAAATACAAATTCTCCATCTGATAACATTGCTGGAATTGAATCTGAAGTTCCATCTCCTGGTCCTTCTACTAATTCATCTTCTGTAAATTCTGTTGCAACTATTTTTGGAATAATTGATTCTAATTCTGGATGCATTTCCATTGCTTCATCCAATACTATTTCTTCTTCTTCTGATAACATAGAAGTATCTAATACTGCATCTGCATCTCCAAGAGCTTCATCTTCTGCAGTCATTTCTAAATCAGTTTCTGCTAATGCATCTTCTTCTTCTATACCTAATGGTGATAATAAAGCTTCATCTTCTATTATATCATCTTCAACTACATCACCTTCAGCATAAGCTTGATAATCTTTTCTTTCGTCTCTTCTTCCAACTGCACCACCAATATTTAAAGCAAGTGGTGTTTGTTCTGCAATATCATTTTCATCCATGTAACCACCTAATGCTGCAGTTTTAATATTAGATGATTTCATATTTTCTAATTTTTTAATTTGATTATCAATAGCAACTGCATCTTTAGCTTCTACCATCTCTTTTCTATTTTCTAATTTCGCAATCATTTTATTAATAAGATGGTCTCTTGCAGCATTTCCACCTGCTACTTTATCTGAACTTGGAACTATTCCTGAATCATCATGTTCTTCTAATATTGGAATATCATCAGGTAATAATGGTTTAACAATATCACCTCCACCAAATCTTGTTCTTGTTTTACCTAATAGTCTAGCAGGTAAACCTTTTCTAGCAGACTCAGGTGTTTTTACATCATAAGGTGTAATACCTTCATCTTTTTCTTCTTGTCTTTTTATATAAGGTGGCATAGACATTAATCCACCTGTAGCCATATTAATTAGTTTTTTCTTTTTTGTAATCCAAGGAGTTTCTGGTTCTACTTGATAGTCATTTTTAATTTCTTTTTTCTTAATCCACTCTATAGGTTTTTCTTTTTTCTTAATCCACTCTATAGGTTTTTCTTTTTTTGTAATCCAATTTTTAGATGAAGTATCAATTTTAGGTTCTTCTGCTACTTCAGCTTTCTTTTGAATCCATACACTTTGTTCAGACATAATTATACTCTTTACTGTTTATTATAACAATGTAAGTGTTGTTAGTCAACACTATCTTTTAAAATTTCTCTGACTTGACTAGGCAAGTTCATCAGGCGTTCCAGAAAAAGCCATCTCCCCTGGCATTGCTGGATTGTTTGTTGGGTCAATCCCCTCGCCATTTCCTGAGTTGTTTGGTTCTGCACCTTGTGGAGATACTCCTCCAGGTGCTTCCATTCCTGGCTGTTGACCAGGGATAGGAGCTTCTTCGCTAATTCCTTGTTGAGCATTATTTTGATATCCTATAATTTTAGCATAAATTTCTGCTTCATCTTTAGAGTTAATTATTTCATCAGGGTCTAAATCTAAAGAGTATGCTAACTCTTTTATAACCTCTGATATCTTAACAAATGGAGCAATAGATGGATTTTGAATTGTTTGTAAGAACATAGTAAGTCTTTGAGACCTAACTTCTTTTCTCATTAAAGAAGAACTACCTGTTGCTCTTATTTCAAAATCACCTATAATTGGTAATTCACCTTCATAGAATTGCATATTCCATTGGAACATAGATTCTCCTAAAGGTTTAATTAAGTGGTCATCAATATTTTTAATGACTGTTTTAATATTTAAAGATGCAGCACCCATAAGCATTGACATACCTGATGCTGTTCTAGTCATACCTGTTACTCCTGTTTGACCATGTGAGTAAGAAGGTATACCTGTTGATTCGTCTGCAAGTTGTCTGAACTTATCAAACATCTGCATATTTTCTGTAGCAGTATTTGGAAACTTAATTCCATAAATTGCTTGACCTGGAACTCCAGCTTGTCTTTTAAAAATCTTTCCTGGATAAACTTCCATGTTTTGATTATTAACCAAAGCTGATTCATCAATATCAAAAACTAAGTTACCTGCTAAAGCTAAATTATCAATTGCCATTCTTGCATGACCATTCATAATTGCTTGAGCATCATCCATATTTTCTGGAACACCTATTCCAAAAAATTGATATGGATTTTTTTCATAAGAAAAAGATTGATAAGGAATTCTAAAAGGTGTAAAAGGATTTTCTACTAATCTAATTATTTTTCCATTTGCAGTCCACATATTAACTTGAACTTCCATGAAGTCTTCAATCTCTTCATCAATGTCTAAACCATTTTCTCTAGCAGACATTGCATCTATAGTTCCCCAATATTCTAAAACTTCATATCTATTTTTTTCTATATCACCTGAAGTATTATTCTCTGCATCAATTTGTGTTTCCCAAAATTTCTTATCATAAGTTGGACCCATCTCTAAACATTTATAAATAGCTTCTTTATTAAAGTGAGGTCTATTTAATAAATCTTTGAATTGATGTCTATTCATTCTATGTCGTTGAATAACATATTCACATTCTTCCATTGTTCTAGCATTAGGGTCTGGGTAAAAATCCCATATGCTTACAAATTCTACTTTAGGAACTTTAACTTGTGTTGGACTATATTCTCTTCCATTACCACCTTCACTATATTGATGTAATGTTTTATTATAAGTAAAAGGTCCTTTTATAATTCCTGTACCTAATAAACAAGATTCAAAGATTGAACTTCTTAATGCAACATTTGCATCTGATTCATCTAGTTGGTCTTCAATTAATTTTTGTAATCTTCTTGCTGCAATTTGTGCAGGTTTGATTTGTGGCATCTCAGGAACTGGAGATGGTCCTGGTGACAAATCTGCTTCTTCTAATTCTTCTTGTAATCCACCTAAGTGAATACCACCTAAACTATTAAAGGTTGCACCTGGTGGTAATTTATTTCCATCACCTGGATAACCTAAATCTGATTCTGGTTGTTCTAGTGGTTGACCTGGAGTATATTCTAAGTTACCTTCTATTTGAGGTTCAACTTGACCAACACCCATTTCCTCCTTCATAGGATTCATATGAGCATATTCAGCAATACCTTCTGGTACTTTTGTTTCTTCTATAGTTAATGGAAATCTTCCTGTACCAAATAGTACATCTATGATTTGTCCATAAGCTGCTAAAACTTTTGTCTTAGTAACTTTAACAAATACTCTAGACTTTTCATGTTGAGTAAAATGAATATTTTTATAATACTTACCACGATAATTATGATAAGCTTGTAACCATCTATCTTCATCATCAGTTCTTTTATCTGTAACTGCATTAAATTTAGAATTAATGTCAATTACTAAAGGAGCTAAAGCTTCTAATCTTTCTTCTTCTGCTTCAGAAGAATTCATCATTCCATCAACTACCATACAATTCCTATTTGTTAATCAATATTTATTACTAAGTATAATAATACACTTATTATCTGCCTTTGTCAACATAAAGTAATCTTCTTAATAGAGATAATAACTGAGGTTGGGATAATAACTGTACTACCTATATCCTCAAAAACAGGTCTAGTTTTACTTTTAATATAGTCTCTAAATATTCTAGTTACTCCATTCTTCTGACTTACTAAATAACCCCTAGATACAGCAATAGGAAGCTTTTCTTCCCTTAGTGATTTCAAAGTAACCCAGCCATCATCACCTTCAATATCTACCCATTCCACTTCAACATAAGGATATTTACCAATATCATTAGCTAATATCTTTTCATTTAGAGGAATTACTCTCTTAATCTTATTCGGCTTTTTGACTTTGACTCTGCGTGTTCGTGTCTTTTTTTTTCGCACTATCCTCCCCAAAATGTTTTTGTTTTTTTAAAACTTTATAATTATGATTATCTTCTGCTGTCTTAACTTTCCCATAAGGTTCAAACTTTCCATTACCTCTTACTACAGGGTCTTTTAACCAATCATACTCTTGGTCTTTAATACCATTATTATCTGAGTATCTAAATAAATTTATTTTATAAATCTGTTCTATATTAGGATTTTTAATATACTCTATTAATTCTTCATAGGTCATTACCTTATCATAATGTTCATTTGTTTCTTTATTTTTAAAAGTATAGCTAGGCATTAATATCCAAAGATTGGGTCAGAAGGTGTCCACTTTTTATGGTGTTGCATTTGTTCATAAGATGTTATACTTCTTGGTCTAGACATAATTAAATATCTAAGAGCATCATATGCATGGTCTGAAGCTTTAGTATCTACATCTTCTGGTTTTAATTTATCAATGGGTATACCTTGTAATTCTCTAATTAGGTTTGGGCAAGTTCTAAATATCTGGAGTCTTGGTCTGCCTTTAGCATTTAATTTTAATCTCTCATGTATTTGTATCTTACCCTGAATTCTGTTCTTGTCTGCTCTTCTAAGTTTATGTCCTGCTTTTGTTAATGCTTCTCCTACAGTTGGACCAGTTGTTCCAGTCCTTGCCCATGCTGCTGTATCTAATACTCCTTGAACTGATAGTCTATCTTCCTTTTCAAATTCAAAAATTTTTAAAGCTAACTCTTCGCCAGTTAAACCTTTCTGATATAGTTCTCTATAAATAATTAATGTTTCATCTGTTGGGTCTATACAACCCCACATAACTGCTGACTCTGCTGCATAACCATAGTCAATTCCTTTTACTCTTATCCAATGTTTAGGTAGAGTATAAGGAGCTATAGTATGTTTATCATATTCAAATTCTGTAAATGCAGCACCTTCGGAAACATCCCAGTTACCATCTAGTAATTGTCTTCTTTGTGTTGGTGGTAATGATTCCAACATCTTTTCATATTTACCATCTAAAGCTAAGAAAGGATTATCTTCTAATCTTGCTGGTATAAATTTTCTAGTTATTTTATCTTTACCTATAAAACTTTTATTAGGAGGTGCTGAGTCTAGATACCTTTTTTTGACCCAACTCCCTCCGACACCTCCAGGGTTTGCAGTACACCTTATGAAACATTGTATATCATTATTAGTTGTTCTCAATCGTGATTGCAAATATTGGAGGGGGAATTCTGTAGGATACTGTGTTAGCTCGTCAATCCCTATCCAGGTATATGATTGACCTTGGTATCTATACACATCAGCATCTCTGTCCAGATAACCGAACTCCAATGTTGCTCCTGAAGGAAATTTCCAAATCTTTTCTACTTCTCTAAACTTTGCACCTGCAAAAGCTTTAGGATAAAGTTCTCTTGATTTGTCAATTAGTTCTCTTAATTCAGGCATAGACTTTCTTAATAACAAAGCTCTATGTTCTTTAATGTGCATAAACCTCAATGGGTCAACTAGCATAGCATATGACTTACCACCACCTGCAGCTCCACCATACAAAACATCCTGCTCTGGTGCAGCTAAGAATTCTGTTTGTGGACCTTCATTAGGTTTAAATACTATTCTATCTTTTTCTTCTTCTAAAAGAGTTTTAACTTTCTTTGGTAAAGAGTTATACTTATCTTCTACCATGATAGTACCTTTGATAGATACCTTATCAGTCTCTGCTCTTTGGACTACTCCTAAAGCTTCTTTCTTAGCTTTAAGTCTAGTAGTCTTATTCTCTAAGTTCTTCTTCAACTTCTTAATTTCTTTTTCTTTTTCTTTGACTAGCTTTCTTGCAGCTAGTTTAGCTTTATGTTCAAAGCCATAATTATATTGTCTAGCCATCTCTACTTAATAATCCAGTTGGTTTATCTTCTAAGTCATCCTTATCAATTATTTTCTTTAATCCCATAGCTGATAACTTGCGACCTGTTTGATGTTCTAAAATTTCAACTGCTCCTCTTAAAGAGAAAGCACCTGCTTTAACTCCATCTTTCATTTCTTCCAATGATGAAAGTTCTCTGTCAACTTTCTCCAGGGTTTTGTTATCTTCTGATAACTTATAACCAAAAGGTATAGTAGAACTATTCCTTCTTTTCATCTATTACTTCCACATCTTCTGCTTCAATAATCGCTTTCTTTTCTGGTAATATAAATATACCACTACCACTATTATGCGTAACATCTAGCTTATCTCTTTTAGCAACACCCACTCTGTCTAACAAGGTCTGGGCTGCTTGAAGTTTCGCATTGACTTGTGGTATTGGGTCGTCACTTTCTAGAATCTCAACAAGTTTAGTAGAAGCTTGTGGAGCTGACTTCGCTAGAATCTTTGTGGCGACATCTATGATTTCATCTTTCAGACTATTTATTACTGAATAAGATGCACCAGGTTTATAACCTGCAATATCTAAAGCTTTATTAATATCACCTCTTGCATCAGTTGCTAATGCTGACAAGAAGTTTGTTTGTTGTTCTGTCAACTTCCTTTTAGTATCTAAGGAAGGTAAATAATTACTAACCATTCTTTTATTATAACAAGTTTACAGCTAGTTGACAACATTTATTTTCATTTAGAGTTGACAACTGCAGAAGGAGGTGTATAATATAAGTATACCCTCCAGGGGGTGAAGCACTTATATCTATCTGGGTAGTCCAGAAATATAGCAAGTCTTTAGTGAATCTCTTTAGCTGGGCGAGTTCTATCTAGTTTACATTTCAATTCTCTAATTTTGTATAAGCAGTATATACATACATACAGGGGGGGTGGTGGCACATTGCATACCCCTTGCGAATGATACTCATTATCAACTAGAAATATTCCAATACCTACAACTAATATAACTATAATTTATATATACTTTTTATATATATAAACTAGTATACAATCTTTATATATATTTTATAGATATAAAAGATATATCTAATATACTCACACAATCTCCAGTTGTGCCAATAAAAACAACCCTAACTTGTATAATTCATTGTGATATTTTAGCAACTATTCTGTTGCATTTATGTCACAGAATTTATAAGCTGGGCGTTCCCTTATAGGTTGTAATTGGACAGATTGTCGCACCCTCATTTTTTTCTTGACTTTTTTTAAATTTCTGATAGTGTTTTTTCATGAACAAAAAATATAAAAAAATAAGCTGGAATGAAAAACCAGTTAAGACTATAATTCAAAAACAAATTGAATTATATAATAAGTTAGTTGCTCCAGTTGTCGCACAACTTCCAGTTGTAAAGACTAATACAACTTCAAGTAGTGTTTGGAATGATATCGGAATGAGTTATTCAGGTT
>VTLG01003074.1_pt1 | contig 13046 bp, 31 predicted proteins | sample 4694571 | NCBI WGS metagenome assembly VTLG01 (sample SAMN12604809, study PRJNA352737) | marine metagenome | biome: ENVO:00000447; feature: ENVO:00000209|ENVO:00000569|ENVO:01000036; material: ENVO:00002151; isolation source: viral sequences binned using virsorter ... | reverse complement strand
AATCAATAAAGGGTAGACTTGGGACCCCTTTTTTATTTAAAGGGGGTGGGCCCTCCCTGTTCCGTGAGTGGGGTGGGCCCGCCCGTGGTACCTCTATGGGTATGGGGTGGGCCCGCCCAGAATTTGCCTGCGACATTATGCGTGGGATTATGTGGGATATAGTTATTGACAACTATATGTGGTGTATGTGTTTATTGCATAGGTTATTTATTCATTTAATACCTCTATTGTTTTATATGTTTGCCCCTCTCGATAACCCATATCGTATGTGTGTGTTGTAACCTTAACACGTGTTTCACTTGGTTTTTTAACGGGTTTAATATTTATCATTTCATTTAAAAAATGATTTATGAAACCAAACAAACAACTTTGATTACAAAAGTAATCCCAAACATATGTATCATTAGGATTATGTACTTTAATTTTTCTAGTTCTTAATACTTTATTATCGCCTGACCCTCTTACCCTTGATTGTGTTTCAATCTTATGGCAATTAGGATTATGACACCAATTATAATCGCTCATTTTCTTTTGCCTTTCTAAATGCTTTGTCTAATTGTTCTAGTTTAAAAAGTTTTATTTCTGCCTTTCTCTCAAAATGTGCAGATACCAAAAATAAAATAAAACCAAAAACAATTAGCCCTATACCAATGTATAGGACTAAATTGTAATCTATCATTTATGCTACTTCCTTTGTTAAGATTAATGGCTCATTAAAATCGTGTTGAACAATATGATATGAACAATGCTTACTATCGTCTAACAAAGTTAAGGCAGACAAAAATTTGTTTGCTTCATCTAAATTGTCTGTGTGTTTTTCAACTCTATATTCTGACGGGTAGTCACTATCTTCAATCTTAAACTTTCTCATTACAAAATATATCATTTATCCCTCTATTGTTGTTGTTGCTTTTATTGTCATTGGATTTTTTGCCATTCTCCATTGGTTGCCCTTTTCATCAGGCTCAGCGTCATTATCCCAATAGATAAAACAAACTACCCCATTTTTAGAAATGAACGCTTTGCCGGTAGTCATAAAATCTGTCGGCTTTGTCCAACTTCCATTTCTAGTGATTATTTTTTTATGCTTGTTTGCATAGTAAGTAATAACAAAGTTCTCAGGTATGTTATTAAGGTCTATTTTATTAGTCATGTTTCCTTTCTGTTATTGTTATGGGATATCTTACAATATCCCATAACCTTTGTCAAGTCTTTAATTTGCAACTTTTGATTGTTGCTCGTATAATAACCTTTCAGCTATTTTTTCTGCTTTGGTTTTAACTCTTTTGTTTTTCATACCTTTAATCCTATCAGCTAAATTTTTAGGATTGTAGATAGTAAGTCCCGTTGAGTTTGTTCTGATTATTTCTGCATCAGTAATATTCAAGCCAAGTTCTTTTGACAACTCAATCGCTTCGTCTAAATATTTATAACCTTTTAGACCAAGTTTAATTTCTCTCATTTGTTCTAAAATACTCGCTATCCATTTTTGATGTGCTAAAACAAATTGACCTTTTTGTTTTTTCCAATCCATTAAAAACATAAACTCTTGTTCAGTACAAGCAATAGACCTATCTCTACAATAATCTCTACCAATTAAATCTAATTGATATTTCTCATTCCACTCCTTGCCATAACCTTTGTCGTCGTCGCCAAGATATTTATTATTGTTCTCTACGTATTTTGTTCTATGTGGGTTGTGGTCTTTACCCTCTTGCTCAATCAAAATATCAGGATTACAACTATCTTGTGCTTTTAGTTCATCACGAAACAAAGCATATCCATATTCATTATCACTTCTTGAATATGAGGAATTGCTTTCAGTATCAAAGCTACCATTTAATCGAAAGTCAAAATGTTTTTCTATGGTATCTTCTTTAATTATTGGTTTGCCGTCATAGTCCCTATCTTCTTTTGTTCCAAGATAATGAAAATGAAAACAACTGTCTTTTGCAATCGTACTTACATTCTCAAATTTATTTTGTAAGTAATATGCTTTTTCAACATCATCTTCTGTGTAATGTCGTCTAACTATTTTTTCAGCAACTTTCCAAGCATTGTCATTTATGTCAATCTGATCTGCTTTTAGATTGTCATAGTTTTGTTTTTCAACAGTATCTTCTTGTTCAAGATGTACTCGCATACGATTTGCAATCTTGTTCCGATACTCTTGATTTAGTCGTATTCTGCTCATAATGTTTTTCCTTTCTGTTTTATTTTTTTATTTTGCATTGATTTGAAATTAACACTTGACTTTGGGATTGTCAAGTATTATATAGGATATATATTTATTTATAAAAACTTAAATATAACATTTAAGCTAACTTGTGGTTGGCAGTACAAAAACGCAACCACAAGTTGCATAACAGAAAGGAAAAAATTATTGAATTAGTTTAGAATTATTCTAAATTAGGTCAGCACATTTACCTGTTTGACAGCTTACAAGCTGTCAAGCGCTGATCCCTGATCCAATTGGTGAGAACTTGATCGCAAGGCCGGCACACCAGTTGGATCTGGGATCAGGTGAAAAAACTAGTTAGCGCGCCGCTTAGAACGGCCGCTTCTTGGTCACAAGCTGTGGGAATTAACCCACTATAGTACAGGTCGCGATGTAATGTGCATGGGCAAGTACTTCTGCAGAATAAAGCCCCGCCTGCACGGCTTGACACTTGATCCTATATAATATAAGATAACAACAGAAAGGAAAAACAATTATGAGTACTAGATCAAATATAGCAATAGAAGACCCGAAGACAAAAAAGGTGAAAGTAATATACGTTCACTCTGACGGGTATCCATATGGCGTTGGAAAATGCCTGGTGGATAATTACAACAATAGACAGTTGGCAGAAAAACTGTTTGAGCATGGAGATGCCAGCTACCTGGGCGATACTCTGGATGAGTGTAGTTTCTACTCTCGAGATTGGAAAAGAAAAGAAGATCCAGCTAGAACGTTTAGAGATGAGTGGATGTATATGGACGCTATGAAAGGAGATGTATTTATAGAATATATTTATATCTTTAAAGATAATAGATGGCACGTATCAACTCAAAAACATACAAAGACTAAAGATGGTTACGATCGCGGAACTGTATTTTATTATACCAAGTTTGAGCCTGTGAGCCTTAACCAGGAATATATTAAATACAAAGACAAACACGAAAAACACGCTGAGGTTAAGATGATCAACCAGATAGGCAGCATGTTAAAGGGTGCTGGGTTTGGAGATGATAACGTTGTGATTCAGGGTGGCAAAGCAAAAAAAGCAAACTAATTCCAATCTGTTAGGAATTCCATGGTGTTGCTGTACTTTATGTCATGACTGCGGAGCCATGGACCGGTCCTGGCGCCTCTGGCGCCTGGGCCTATATTTTTTTTAGGGTGGGCCCGCCCGGAAAGCTACAAGCTGCAAGCTCGCAAGCTCTCAAGCTTGACAGGACCAGGGCTCTGGGATATTATAAGATTTTAAAAACGAAAGGAAAATTATGCTAAAAAAAGAAGCAAGAAAAATAACCGGCGGCCTCAGTGCACCAAGCAAGATGCCCGGACCGGCGCACAACCTGCCAGCCTGGAGATGTATCACAGGCGTGAAGCTGCAGCAGGTCCAGGGCTCGGTATGCGCAGGCTGTTACGCCATGAAGGGCCGGTACCGGTTCCGCAATGTACGTGAAGCCCTGGAGCGAAGGCAGCAAGCGTTGACGGACCCGCGCTGGGTAGACGCGATGGTGACGCTCATCACAGGTGAGGCCTGGTTCAGGTGGCACGACTCCGGAGACATCCAGAGCCCAGAGCATCTCAAAAATATTTTTGAAGTGTGCAAGCGTACACCAGGGACCAGACACTGGATGCCCACGCGCGAAGTTAAATTCTTAACGCTCATGGACCCAGACATAATTCCGTCAAATTTAATTATTAGAATAAGTTCACATATGATAAACCAGGGACCAGTCAAACACTGGCCGTGGACGTCTACAGTCTCGACGAAGCCTGAAGACAGGACCTGCGCAGCCCCAGATCAGGGCAACGAATGCAAGGACTGCCGGGCATGCTGGGACCGAGACGTGGCTAACATATGTTATGGTAAACACTAATGGTTTTTAGATCCCCGAAGTATTATGCAGAGTTACGGAAGTACCGTAGAGAACAAGAGCGCAAGCTACAAGCGTCCAAGCTTACAAGCTCTCAAGCTTCAGGCAGCAAGCCTCCCAACCTTCCCTCAAAGGCTCAAGCTTCAAGCCAGAGTCCACAAGCTCCAGGATCCGAGCACCAGGGTACAAGCGGACCTTCCCCTTGTCCAGGGGACAAGCAACAAGAATAAATGTATTCAAATTATGTTTCATGTGAAAGCTAATTTGATGGGGGGAAAAGATAATTTTGTTACCTTTTGTTACCTTGAGTTCTAAAGTAAAAAAGTTCCCACTAACAGGATAACCCAATAGATCAGGAGTGCCAAATAAAGCCCTATTTTCAAGCCTTGTCCAGATAATTTTACTTGTATTTCTTTTAAGCTCATGCCATAGTTTTACTTCAGGTTTCATAAAGGTAACCTAACTATAGCTTGCCTATTATTTTTCCCATTGTTGATGTCGGTTCTTTTGCTTTTAAAACCAATCGATGAGATTCCATACTACCAATTAAATTATTTTCAAGAAGTTTTACACTTTCTACGTCAAGAAATTTACCGTTAGGTAATTCTATTTGTACCCTTGCATTCTTACACACTGGTGACAATAAAAACTTATCTAAAACTCTTCTGAATGTCTGTCCGTCTATCATATTTCTGGGGTTGTATTATATCCCATATCTTATATATTGCAACTATGAGTCAAGAAGTTGTCAAAAAGAAGGCACATCCAGTAGATGCCCTTACGGAGATGCAAAGAAGATTCGTAGACTACATGGTCTTCAACCAAGGTAGAACTACTTACTATGACGCTGCACTTGCAGCAGGCTACAGCCCTAAAAGAGCTAGGATAGAGGGGTCTGAACTAATGGATAATCCCAAAGTTATTAAATATCTACGTTATAAACTTAACGAGGTTAACAGATCCTATACTGTAACTAAAAATAACTATGTATTGAGACAACAGAAGCTATCCAAAAAATTAGAAGAAGCCGGTAAAGAAGAAAAATGTCTTGGGTTTGAGAATCTTATAGGTAAGGCAACAGGACAATTTATTGAGACTCATCTACACGGTAATCTAAGCGACTTATCTAAATCAGAAAAACTAGAAGAAATTAAAAGATTAAAATCCCTGCAGGCAGAGAGAATTGAGGGTATATCTTCTACAAAACTTATTGAGAAATCATCAGACAAGTAATTTTGTCATTTTAATAATACAACCAACAGGAAATATATTACGGTCAGAAAATGAAACGTCTTTCTCTTCATATGAAGCAAATGTCCAAACAAACTTGGAAGTTTTTTTGTAAATGTATGCATGTGTTATCATTTTGCTGCATTCGAATTTATCAAACTCTTCTGGTGTCGCATGGCCTGCGTCCCCCGTTATATCGACCCATTCCAGGCGATAAAAGTAGTAAGTCTTCTTCCCAATCTTAATATGTTTATATTTGGATTTCTTATTTCTGGTCATGGCCTATGTATACTCCTAGATTTATAAAATAAAAATATATAATAAAAAATTCTAAGTATATACCCCTTAAATCGTTGGTATTGCTTGCTTTTTGATACTTTTGTACCAATTGTACCAAATGAAATATGAGGGTCTTGGTACAAAAATGAACGATTAAGTGTTGGTATACAACAATAATTTGAATTGTACCAATTGTACCTCACTTTTAAAAATAAAAAAAATAAAAAAAATTTTTTCATAGAAAAAAGGTATACAATTGATTAAAAGGCGAATTAATGGCTAATTTACTGTATTTTCTATTCACTTTTTGTACCTTGACCCTCTTTTTGCTGTGGTACATTTTTGTAATATTGGTCTATCTTGCGCAAGAAATCATGTTGATGCTTTACAAAGTCATTACCCTCGACTTCAAATTTCTGAAAAAGTAAATCTTTACTACACATTAGGATGACTCCTTTCTGAATCTTGGTACCATAGACATAGTTGTGTGCCATGCAATATGCCCCAAGTTGACAAAAATAGTCGGATATCCATTCACGCTTCTTTGGTTTGTTAGTTTGTTTAAAATCTATTATGGCTGGCTGTCCTTCATACACGCCTACAATATCAGTAGCACCAGCATACAACCCTGGATAGTATAGGGTTACTTCCTGTCCCCACACCTCATCAAGTTCCCCGAGCCCTGATTCTATAATACGTCTAGCCATGGGCTCTGCTTCCTTACCAATTGATGTTAGGTCCTTGTGCCCTGTGCCGTCAATAAAGGCCTCTAGATACCTGTGCATGGCTGTACCACGCATCGCGGATATATCTCTTATCCGATCTGCAGACTGAGCACCCATCCTGGCTCTCCAATCAGCAAGAGATTTTTTCTTCTCGTCCGACTGGGTCGCGGATAATATGGTAGTTACCGATGGCAATTTTTCTTCACCAACATCATAGTGTCGTTTACCACCAATCAATGATCGCATTGACTTAGGATATTTAAATTTATTTATTCTTTTCATTGATTGACCTTCTTTTCTAAACGAAATCCCACAACAAAAATTCTTTTACCCTCATATGATTCAACACCCTCATGTGTAAGTAATGCGGAAAAACAAACACCTAAATTTTTCTTAGGTCGCACAAAAATTTCTGTTCTTTCTTTACTGTCTTTGTTATAGCCGTTTAAATAAAAAACAGTTTCACCAGAAGATTCACAAGAACTTAAATAAATAAAAAATACAAAATCCTCATTGTGCATGTGGTTATGAGCTTCTAGTTTTCCCCCATGTTTATACTCTAACATATGGGTCCATACGTATTTTATCTCTTCTTTTTTAATTGAAAACTCTTTAGATATTAAATTTAAAATTTCATTATTTAAAAAATTTTGATACTCTTCATCTTGCCATAAAAGCAAGTTTGGTGTAGTCTGTTGACCTTCTTTTCCTACAGTTTTAATATAATAATAGAATTTCTTGTTTAAAAAATCAGTTAAATATTCATTAACTTCAACAGTTTTTAATAAAGGGTAATTTAACATTTCATTTTTCTCTTTCCTTTTTAGCTCTTTTAGATTGTTCGTAAGATTCTTTTAATTCGTCTTGTTCCTTCTGAAAAGGGTCATCTCTTTTTTTAAAAATTTCATTATAATTTTTTCTATACAAATCGTTGGAAACCCTTGATTTTCCGTCCCATTTTAAGCCTTTAGATTTATCAGCTGCCATGTAAATTCCAGTTAAATGCTCTTGTTAATCTGTAATCATCTAGGTTAACGACCTTGTCCTTCTCCTCTTGTTTTTGATAATGATCTAAGATTTGTTTTACCTTTTCTAATTTCGTAATCGAATATGGATAAATTAAACAACAAACATAAAACGCATCTCTAAAAGTACATCGCCATTTGTACTGCATAAGATAAGGTGTACCATCTTTACGTAATCCTTTACGAGGTTTTTTAGCTACAGTGCCAACCTTTAAAGTTTCGCGTAACCAGTTAATGACCATCGGGTCCGTCATGGTTACTTCCATACTAATTCTTTGTGACATAGAAGTTCTATAACCTTTGCCCTTGTGTTTCTTTTTCTTCTCCGGTCTACGTGCATAATAAATACTACCCTCTCCATCAAAGAGTCCTGCTATGTATGCGATGTCACTTTCCCTCATTTGTTCTCTTAATTTGATTTAATAAAACTGAATTAGAAATATTACCTGACACAGATATTCTTGTTACATCAGAATAGAACGGTGCAACGTAATGTTTTATCCATGCAGGAAATATAAATATATCTCGTTCAGTAGGTTTAACTGATTGATAAGTAATGGATTGTCTATTGCCATCACCATACAAAAAAGATAAACTTCCAGGCCCTGCAGAATTACCTATAAAGTTGTCTTGTTCTTTCTTTATTTCTTCTGGTACTTTTAAAAATATTACAAAACTTAAATAATCTGAATGATCGTGTGGTGGATTGTATTCATTCTTCTTCATAAAGTTAACCCACAAAGCAGTTAATAAGTACTCTGGTTTTACTCTATACTTTTCATTCTTAAACTTTTGATAAGCTTCGTCATAGACAGTTAAGAACTGTGCAATCTCATCTACATAATCTGCTCTATTTTCGTATGAGTACTCTTCCTTGATAATGCCAGCTAAGTTGTGTCTATAATCTTTTTTATTTTTTTTAGCTTCTTCTGCACCTTTTAATAACTTCTGTTGAAAATCTTCTGAAATTTTTAAGTGAACAATACAAGGTCCCCATTGTAGGACCTGGTATTTAACCTCAATAGGTTTATCTTTTTCCATTCTTACCGCCGTTTAATAGTACAGTTAAGTTTGTATTCTCTTCAGACAATCTATCTATTTCTTTTTTAAGACCACTAATTATTACTTCTTGGTCTAAGATAGCAGCGCCTGCTTGTCTGCATTTACCTTGTAAGAATTCTATTTGTTTCTTTTGTTTATTAATAGTTTCTTCAAGATCATTAGGTCCTTTCTCAGTCATTTGTTATTCCCCTTAATACTGTTGTCCATGGGTTTAAATCATAGTCCATTTTACTGCAACCTGTGGATACCATCAGAATCAATATAAATATCATCACGCTGCTCCGCATCTATTTCTCCTTCCGAATCGCAAACACCACACTGAGCTGTTATTTCTTCTCTAGCTAGTTTGTATGGTACTCTTATATATCCATTACCTTTACAGTTAGGACAAATTACTTTAGTTTTCTTTTTTTGTTTTTCCATTCAGTTTCCTCGCTTTCTCATTTACTAAAATACTTATAGTTTGTGATCTACTTAGCACTGTGTCTGGTTGTATTACTTTTCGTATCTTATCAATTAGATCATAGGTCTTATGTGATAATGATACATTTTTATATTTTGTTATATCAGTCATTATGATACACTCCTTTCTTTGTTTATCATATGGGATTTATCTCACAATATACAATAGGTGTCAATGAAAATATTATTATCTCTAATTATATGTTCGCAAGTTGCAGGTACTTGTATGGCTCCTTATCCTTGGCCGGAAACATTTAATACACAATACGATTGTATGATGTTTGGGTATGAAGAATCTTTAAATAAAATGAAAGAAATAGGACGTGAAGAAGTTAACAAATATAACATCTATATTAAATTTACTTGTACTCCTGAACAAGTTATTTAATCATAAAACCCACCTAGTTTCCGTGCACGTACTCCTAGGCGAGCAAAGGCTCCGAGGCTACCCTTGCGGGTCACTGCTTGACGTACAGGGAATAGCGCGAGGCATTATATGGACGCCGGTCCTTTTCAATCTTATTTGTTTCCAGTCATAACGTGGATTGTAAGTTGATGCTTGTTTTAAGCAGTCAATACTTTCATCATAGTATCCGTTTTCAAACAGCCATGCTGCATGTAACGATAAAATTTTATTTTTCATTGTTTTATTTATAGTACCAGCCATTTTATTTACACATACATCCAATCCAGTCTCCACTGTCATCATTCATAATATGTAAATTTAATTCAACTACATACCCTGTTAATTTTAATCTAAGTATCTCACATAGATCAAAACAATCTACATCAGCAGTCAACACTATTCCATCCATCATCTTTTTTGTTACTGGAATCAGTTGATATAATTCTCCGCTCCATATTATTAAGTCCATTTATCAATCTTCTTTTGTGTCATGTGTTCTCCTTCCAAAAGATAATATTTTCTTGAGCCCTGGTGCCTGTAGCTCTATCTTTGCATAGGGTTTCCATGCTTCTTTAACAAGGTTTAACTCAATAAGTAAGTTGGTCCACTGCTTTTGGCTAATGTTTTTACTGCTTATTGTTAGTTTTTTTAGACTCATATTCCTCCATATCTGAGATGTCTGTTATTAAATTATTAACAATAAACTGTCTTCTACTCCTACGTATAGCAATTAAATCAATTACTTTTTCTATCCGTTGATACAAAGGCCACTTCATTTTTTCAGTGGTATCTTTAGTGTCTGTTTCCAACAATTTTTCTAACTCTCTTTCTAAGTCAAAGATTTGTTGTGACGTTCTTCTAAAAAGTTTATCTATCATACTACTCCTTTCTTTCTGTATATATAGTATTTTGTGGGATTTATGTCAAGTATTATTTTCCCTGGCCCCGGTATTTTTTCCACGAACGCCGGCGGTGCTTGTTCATTTTTGCTTTGCTAGGGTTTCTGCCTATATTTGTTTTATGAAACACAGCTTCATGCTCTATTTTTTTCCCGTATAGGTTGCCTTTTTTCTTAGCCATTATTCTTGCCAGTCTCTAACAAAAGGCTTAGTTCCATCAGGTGGTACTATTACAGGTAGATATGATATCTTTCCATTTATGTGTTGTTCTAGATCCGCACCACAAGTCATGCATCTATAAAATGATTTAGTTAAGCCTACTAAAAGTGTAATTTCATCACACGTAGGACATTGTCCATTAACTATCTCTGCTGTCCATCTTATGCTTTTTCCGGTCATATGCTTTCTTATTCTTTACCACACGTTGGTGATAACGTCCATCACTTAATTCTTGTGCTACCTTATTTCTAGGTCTATTCTTTTTAAGAAAAAATGCGTATAATTTTTTATTCAAGGATTATTGCTTTTATGGATTTTTCGCCCATATAAATTTCAGTCTTTGCTTTACCCTTCCAACATTTGTAAGACACACTTTCACTGTAGGTCCTCTCCGCTTCACGCTTACCGCGTAAACAAGCTGCCATCGAGGGTTGAATACGGTGTTCCTTAATTTCTCCGTTTACGAACATTAATAATCCTATCACTGCTTCAATCATTTTCCGTTTCCATTTTTATAATGCATATCTCTTGATGCATCTTTTAATTTTTCAATATCTTCTAAAACTTTATCCATTTGTTTTCTTAAAAATTCTATGTTTACTTTGTTTAAAGCCATATCTTCAATGTGTTTAGTTATACGATCTAAATTTTTATAAATATCTTCCAGCATCATGAACTGCTCAGAATCCGCGGGCAATGAACCTAGTTGTCCACGAGGCCATTTAATTCTAAACTCTGTGTTTTCAATAACATCTGTTTCCATTAATTTTAATGTTGTCTCCATACGATTTTGCGATTCAATAATCCCAAAATATGCCCAGGTTCCAATCGCTACCATTGCGATCAGTGAGGCTACCGTCTTCATCGGCATTTGTACGGCTGCTTCTTCAGAAATTTTTAAAGGTTTATTTGCCATTGTTTACTTCGTTTTCAAAACTTATGTCTGTGCCATGGTCTTTTTCTTTTTCATAAGTTCTTTTAGAATTTTTCTTTTTACATTTACAACGTGGTGCAAACAATAAATCAAAAAACCCAAAAAATTTTAATAAAATTTTATCAATCATCAAGTGCATTCCATTCTGCTTCTTCGTCAACCGGTTTAGGTAGTGGAAGAATTATTGTTTCATCGTTAATGTTTTCTGGCATTAATAATGTGCTGTCACCCATTAACTTAATATTAGGATTTTCTTTTTTGTAATTGTCTTTAAGATCATCCCAATAACTACCCTCTGGTTTCTTATTTTCCGGTATGATTATACCAGAACATTTTTGTACTAGCAATGCAAAGCTAGGATTACGCTGTAATGTAGGGTTATTGTTAACTTTTCCACACATTTTCATAAGCTCTAACTGTTGTTTTAGGTGCATATTTTCTTGTTGTACTTCTTTAAACTCATCAGTACAGGCTGAACCTAAATATTTCCGGTAAGTAAACTCAATCCTCCTATTATCATCATAGTCATTATAATTATTACTAGGAGAAGTATGTCGGTAGGAGCCATCACGGTCCTCTTGAGATACACGTACGTCAAATGACCCAGTAGAACAGCTGTTAGGGTAATCATTAAGGTACTCATTCCTTCCCCATGCATTAGGTCCTCCAAACAAAGCTAGCAACACCATTAATAATATTAACACACCTGTAAAATAATAATTCATCCTGGCTCCCTCCATACATAACTACCTGTTTAAATCCTTAATATCATAGTCATGTTCTCTGACTTGATCTGCTAATTGTCTGTATAGATTTTCTGCCATCTGCCATGTTGCTTCAGCTGATGATAATCTTGTATTTATATCTGTGATATTTTTTTTGGCTTGATCTAAATCTCTTTGAAGATTTACAATTTCTTGCTCTGATGCATTAATAGTATCTGTAAGATTAACAATATAACGAACCCCTGTAAATGTCCCCACTACAAGTGAAGCCACAACAGGCACCATTACTATGTTTTTCTTTAAAAGATCTACTAGATTCATAGGGCATAAATTAAAATATTATAGCGCCTAGTACAAATCCAACAACAGCACAAACAATTTCTCTTCTGTTGTGTAACTGCCATATCATAAATTTGTCTTTGTATTGTTTAATCATTTTTTTCCTCCAGTTCTCTAAGTTGATAATCATACATACCTTCTTCATGTTCGTCGGTTATCCACTTAGAAGTTTTTTCGACTGACCATGTTTTACTAGTTACTAACCTATTAATCAAGGTTTTGTTTGGATCATTACCCATTGACGGATCAAATACTTTTAGCCTGTTATTAGGCTGTATTGCATAGTTTCCATCATCTAGCTCTATTACGTGTCCACATTTATGTTGATCTGGTTTTTCTGAATAACCAAAATTTAGTTCATTAAAATCTCCACCACACCAATCAATTGTAAATAAGTATGTTCCTTCTCTATGTTTTTTTCTTCTTGATATGTATTTCATTTTACAACCAGCTAACTCATAAAAAGTTGTAACAGCTACGTTATAACTAAAACAATCCCACATCATAAGTTCATCAAGAGGAAGCTCTTTAACGTTAGGTTTTTTACAAAAAGCTGAGATAGGTGCTCGCCACCATAGACCACCGTCTTCCATCATAAAATGAAACAATGGTACAGAATTTGGGATAGAACTAAAACCAAAGATAGTGCAAG
>VTLG01015315.1_pt1 | contig 13049 bp, 21 predicted proteins | sample 4694571 | NCBI WGS metagenome assembly VTLG01 (sample SAMN12604809, study PRJNA352737) | marine metagenome | biome: ENVO:00000447; feature: ENVO:00000209|ENVO:00000569|ENVO:01000036; material: ENVO:00002151; isolation source: viral sequences binned using virsorter ... | reverse complement strand
CCTCAAAGATTTAATTGAGGGAGATGAACTTCAATGGGAAGATGCAGATGATGGGTGTGGAGAATATACTCACCCCAATCAATATGTTGATGACAATACCTCATATCTTCCTCATTCTGAGGATTATTACGACATCCACGATACTATGGATACAACCAAACTAGCAAAGGAGATAATAAATGGAAATAACAAAACTAAGTAGGGATAACATTCAAACCCTAAGAGCATACATAGATGATTATCTAATGGATATAGAGGAGACTCTAGAACTCAGAGGTGTCACAGTAGAATTAGGTAATTGTTCTTATGACGAGGCTCAAGCTACATTTAAACTACACGTTAAAGTTACTGGTGCAGAAACTAGAGAGCAGAAAGCACTCAAGATGTATGCTCAATTAGATGGTATTGATTTGGAGAAAGAACATCCACGATACAAATTGGTGGAGTATCATCCAAAGAAACATCAATATCCATATATCTATATTGATAAGACTAGACCAAATGTTAGGTATAAAGGTAGCACAGATTGGGCAAAGAGAACCTTTGCTACAAAAATTGGTAAACCAGTCAAGGTTTCATTAAGAGAGGGAGAGTCTGCATGAACTTAATGCATAAAATTATGACAATGACTTGTCTAATATTGGGAACAGCACTCTTTGTGCTTTCCCTACCATACTTGCTTGACTATGTGGGGTTTGTATATATACTATCACATGACATAGCACTAATATTATTAATAGGTGGGATTTATCTCATCACAAAAACAAAGGAGAGAACATATGTTAGAAGTAACTAAGAAGTCCATTATAAGTGGGAAGAGTCATACTATGGAGTTAGATATAACCCAAGAGCAACTAGACAGATGGGAGCAAATTGGAGATCAATTGGTGCAAGTTGCATTCCCTAATCTTAGCTCGTCAGAGAGGGAGTTTTTAATGACTGGTATTACACCTACGGAGTGGAATGACCACTTTGGAGACGAAGAAGATGACCACGATGAATGATATGTTTGAGGGTTACCAAACACATAAGTGGTTAGCCAAACTAAGAAACCTTGAGCCTATTGGGTTCAAGGAATTTACTGGTATATTTATGCACTTCAATACTGTTGTTATGCATCAGAGTGTAGCTATATATACTGCAGCCAAAAATTCCCAACTTGGGAAAAATCAGACAAAGGAGACTATTCAATGAAAGCTTATTTTATTAATGCCAAAGATGAACTAATTACAGAAGTTGACAACAAAGGTTATGACCACAAAAAAGAAATGGTTGGTTGTAGAAGTCTTGAAATATATCCTTATAGTGTAAATGGTAATGAAATGTGGACAGATGAAAATGCTAACTTAGGAGAATATAATTATTTCTTTACAATAGATAATGTTATTGTAAGTGGTAATGCTGTACTGTTAGGTTTTGATGTGGACACAGGTGACTGTAAAGATGTAAATAACTTGAGTTTAGATAACCTAAAATCTAGAGTTACCTTTATGGGCAAGAGATATATTGACCATAATAAATTGTTTAGCAAATTTAAAATAGAGGAGTGGAAGTAATGCAAAAAGTTAGAGTTTATTGGAATCTTCACAAAAAGTGTTGGAGCATACAAGACGGCAAAAGTGGTCTGGTTATTGATCACAAGCACAATTTATTTTTAGAACGTGCCAAGTTTGTTGTCCGTAAGGGTGGGCAAAAGCGAGTACGTGAAGAGGGTAAGAAAAATGTTCATGCCTTTGTATATGGAGAATGGGATAGGAAAGAGTATCGCACATTTAAAAATATGCCATTGTGGAGAAGAGTATATTACAATCCATACAAGACTGATTTCTTTATGGTTCAAAAGTTTTCTAATCTATACGAGTATAAGGAGTTAGAGAGAGATATGACATATGCAGTAGCATTAGAAACTCTTGAAACAGAAAAGGGTGTACACCCACGAACTTACATATAAGGAGATAATTAATGACACCTATAAATGTACTAAGTTGCTTTGACGGATGTAGTGGTGGTCAATTAGCTTTGCAGAGAGCTGGTATACCAGTTGGTGCATATTATGCATCCGAGATTGACCCTCATGCAATCAAAGTGACACAAGCTAACTTTCCCAATACAATACAGTTGGGAGATATTACAAAAGTGTTCTACAGAAGTTTCAATCATCACATTGGTTTGATGATGGGTGGTAGTCCTTGTCAAGGATTTTCATTTGCAGGTAAGCAACTTAATTTTGATGACCCACGTTCTAAACTATTCTTTGACTTCATACGGATACGTGAGGAGTTGAAACCTAAGTATGTATTGCTAGAGAATGTACGTATGGCAAAAGAATCTCAGGACATCATATCTAAATACATGGGATGTGAGCCAACCAAGATAAACTCTGCTGATGTTTCGGCACAGAGTCGCAATCGTCTATATTGGCTAGTCAAATATGATTGGGATTTAGAGAAGTATGTACCAGTTCACATACCTCAACCAACCAAGAAAGATGTTGTCATACGAGATATACTTGAGGACTTACCCTTTGGCGAGATACCTAACTACCTTGCTAACAGTTGGGATGGAGTTCCACGAGGAGACAAGGTTAAGTCTATTGATGATGACAAAGCTAACTGTCTTACTGCGTCTATGTGGAAAGGTCAGATACCTACATTCATCAAGAAACTTAACCCTACTGCATCTAAGGAAGGTCTCATACGTGTAGGAACTGCTGATCTCAAAGGTCACGATAGCATCAAACGTGTGTACTCTGCTGATGGCAAAGCACCTACCCTTACCACTATGGGTGGTGGACACAGAGAGCCTAAGATATCTATGGGCAGAGTTATCAACAGAAGACTTGATGAGAATGGTGTACGTAAAGACAATCAAATGGAGTTACCATTTACAACTAAGGTTGAGGTCAGAGAAGATGATAAATCCAACTGCCTTACTACAGTTGAAAAAGATAATGTTGTAGTCAACCGAGATGAGTATCTATGGCGAAAGCTTACACCTCTTGAGTGTGAGAGGTTACAGACTATGCCTGATAATTATACTAATCATGTATCAAAGACACAGAGATACAAAATGATTGGCAATGGTTGGACTATTGATGTTATTGCTCACATACTTAATAGTCTAGATTGTGAGAAACAATATAAACTAAATGACCCTATATGGGATGAAAGGTGGACAAGATGATAGCTGAATCACTAATATGCCTAGCACTTAATGTGTACCATGAGGCTAAGAATCAAAGTTTCATAGGGCAAGTAGCAGTTGCACAAGTTGTGATGAATAGAGTAGAGGACTCTAGATATCCTAACAATGTGTGTGATGTAGTCAAACAAGGTTTAACATATAAATGGAAACCTACACTACCCATCAAAAACAGATGCCAATTCAGTTGGTATTGTGATGGCAAGAGTGATAAACCAAGAGAACCAAAAGCATGGAGAGATGCTATGCACGTAGCAAATGGTGTGTACAATGGACACTTAGATGACTTTGTGGAAGGTGCTACACATTATCATGCCTACTATGTTAATCCTAGTTGGGCAGAAACTAAAACTTATGTAACAAGAATAGATGACCACATATTTTATAGGTGGGATATTGAAAGGAGTAAATAGAAGATGTCTAAAGATAAAAATTTTCTAACCAAAGCAGAGTGGGAAGAAATAGAAGAGGCAACTAAGATAAAACCCAAAAAGAATTATACTATATGGGTTTTTGCACTCTTCTTTGTTTCAACATTAATATTAATAGGAGTGGACACATGAACCTAATAGAACTAGAGAAACAAATAAAAAAGTATAAGATTGTTGAAAATATTAAAGATGGTATAGCAGATGGTTTATTGCATGGCGAAAGAGATGATACTAAGTCACATCATTACTACAATATAGGCTATGACTATGGTTGTACTATGTTTGATATGCTAGGTACTAATGTATGTAGAACTAAAATAAATGATGAGACAATAGAATGATGTATAAATATTCATTGGGAACAGAAGTTCAAGGAGCAGAGTATATTCAAGGAGACCTTGTTTCAATAGCTGAAGGCAGAATAGTGAAAAGAAAAAGGTGGAGTGGAGAAAATTGGTATACTCTAGATGTAGGAAAAGTTTATTTAGAAGATGAAATAAAGGAGATAACACATGAATAGATTTATTATAGAAAAAACACCACAAGAGATTGCTAAGTCTCTATGTGACCAACACGTTGTCAAGATGCCGTTGGAAGAGGCACAGATGTTATGTACTACATTGTGGCATCATGCTCCAAAATATGCAGAGGAGAATGATCTGTATAAACCTGTGCATCAGAAACATCCTTGCACACTTTGGGCAATGGAGTGTCGCATGAACTATATGTGGGCAACTAATTTGTATGTAGCTATGCTACTAGAATATACAAAAAGATATCACAAAGTTCATGGTGCAATTAAACACTATGATGCTATAATTATGGGTGCAGGATTAATTCCAAACACAACTAATTTTATTACACCACACCCACAATGTTTTAGTGGGCATGATGATTTAAAGACAGACGAGTTCTTTCCTATAGAGGCATATAGGAAATTCTACATAGTTGACAAATCTAGATTTGCTAGATACAACTATACACAAAAACCACACTGGATGAAAGGAGAAGTGGCATGAAGATATATAAGTTAGTAAACGTACTCGGTGCGTTAAATGATACAGGTAAATTAGCTTGTGATATGTATGATTTAGGTAAGCAACATTACTACTCTAATGCACATCAACAAGATATACCTATATCAGAAATGGACTTTCAGCATTTGGTCAGAGCATTTATAAAACAAAGTGCTGAAGTCAAATATTACAAGAAACTTGCAGAGGATAACTTTAAATCATCCGTTGATGAAAGCGAGACATCAGATGATTGGAAGAAAAAGTATGATGCTTTACGTGAAACATATGCAATATTGTTTGACTCTGCTGAAGTAAAAGATAAGAAACACCATGAGCAAATGGAGAATGCAGACAAGCAGCTTATGTATCAAGAGAAAATAATAGACGGTCTGAGAAGTGAGGTCAAAACTTTAAAGGATTTACTTTCCAATGAAAGTGATACAAAAGGACATAGATATGTTTTCTCTGAAATACCTAATGATGAGTATGGTAAAAAATTAACACGGGGTATGAAGATATATCTCAATGATGAGTCGTACACTATGAGAGTGCGTGGACAACATATTAAGCCTGAGTTTAAAGGTACAAATGCTACATCTTATGGGCAATCCATAGAACAATCCACACATCTTAGAGTGTACATAGATAAAAGAAAGGAGACTAATAATGTGGCATAGAATACACGATTTTTTTGATAAAGATTTTAATAAAAAATATGGTGAGGGTACAAAGTTTGACCTTGACTATGGTAAATTATTAATTATAGCACTATGTATTTACATAGCACTGGAGGTGTAGAGTGAAGAATAAAAAACTGTCAAGTTTAGTTGATGAGTATTATTTATCTTTTGATTTCAAGAGTTTACGAGATAAAACTAAAGAACAATATCAATACTTTCTTGGAGTGTTATTGGATACAAAAATTGATGACGCACAAAATTTAGGCAATATCAACTTTTCTGATATCACTACCAAGATGTCTAAACTTGCATATGAAGATTGGTGTGAGAGAGGTATACACCTTGCTAATCATGTCATGTCTGTGGCAAGAGTAGTATATAATTACGGCATACACATGGAGCATTGCACAGTTAACCCATTCTCTAGCATAAAAAGACGGACACCTATAGCTAGAAAGGTTGTGTGGACACGAGAAGATGTAAAAGCATATTTAGATGTAGCATATTCTGATTTTTACACGAGAAATTTAGGATTGATTGTGCAAATGGCATATGAATGGTGTCAGAGAGTAGGAGATATGAGACTATTAAAATTTTCTAGCATAGATTATGACAAAGGTGTGTTAAATTTAGAACAGTCTAAGAGAAGAAGTGTAGTTCATCTACCTATTTCATGGGAGTTATTAGAGATGCTTAACCAACAGAAAATGGACTTTGGTTTCCAAGAATATGTAGCACCTCGCCCTCGCCCTAGAAGAGGCATACACGAGCCTTATTCAATCACTAAGCTACCAGTAGAGGCTAGAAAGATTATGGACTCTGCAGGACTCTCTAAGGAGCTTAGATTGGCAGACCTAAGAAGAACAGGTACAACTGAAATGGTTGAGGCTGGTGTTTCAATGGGAAATATTATGTCTGTCACAGGTCACACTAACCCACAAAGTGTTAAGCCTTACATGAAAAATACCTTTGCTTCTGCTAATTTAGCATTAAGTACAAGAAAAAGTTTGACACAATTTTAATCTCGTGTTACAAGACATTGCATTGTCCGAAACACTAATATATATAAGGAACATATATAATGTATAATATATTAGAATTTGTAAAAGATTTAAACATTCCTATTGATGAGACACGTAGATTGGATTGTCCTGTTTGTAAATCTTACAAGACATTTACTGCTACAAATAATATGGGTTCATTAGTATGGAATTGTTATAAGATTTCCTGTAGTTTAAGTGGGAGTACACGTATCAGATTATCTGTAGATGATATCAAGTCTGTAAGCACAAAAAAAGAATTGGCTACAACGGATACATTTCAAATGCCTGAATACGTAGTTCCTCATAACAATAGGAATGGTCTCATGTCTTTCTGTGACAGGTGGCAACTAGATGCAGACAAACTAAACTTACACTATGACGTGAAGGATGACAGAGTGGTGTTTCCCATAGAACATAAGGGTAAGTTAGTTGATGCAACTGGTAGAGCTTTAGGCAAACGTCTACCTAAATGGAAAAGATATGGGAATAATCCCTTGCCATATTTTCATGGTTATGGTAAGGTCGCAGTTGTAGTTGAAGATTGTGTAAGTGCTTGTGTCCTAGATAGCAATATATTTGTTGGGGTAGCTATACTTGGAACTTCATTATCAGAAGAACATAAGATTTTCTTGTCACAGTTTTCAACTACTATCATTGCATTAGATCCCGATGCATTGCCGAAGATACTTCAGTTTGCAAAGGAGTTACGTGGATATGTTCCCAACATACGTGTCCTCAGACTTCAGGATGATCTGAAGTATAAAAACAAAGAAGATATTTACAACTTATATAATTTAACCCCAAAGGAGTAATGTATGGAAAATTCACTATTAAGAAGTTTAATGGACAGAGAGTTCTACAAAGAGCATCGTGGAGCAAGGTGTCCAGACAGATTGTTTAGCAAGGATGCTAGAAAAATAAAACAAGCAATAGACTTGGCTATGGATAGGTATGAACGTACAGTCACACCAGATGAGATTGAGGCTTTGTTTATATCAAGCAATCCATCTATGTCTACTGCACAGAAACAAGCATACCTCGCTTTATTCAAATCTATAAAGAATGAGAAACCTTTAGGTGCTGATGTTGCACAAGAGGTGCTATCTAAATTGTTTCAGCAGGTAGTTGGAGAGGACATTGCTAATCTAGGATTTGATTATGTCAACGGTCAACAGACTAGCCTAGAACCATTACGGATGCTACTAGAACAATATAATGATGATTTTACACCAGACTTGAATGTAGAGTGGGATGACTTAGATATTGAATCACTATTAGCTAAGAATGATCTTGAGGCTCGTTGGAACTTCAACATACCTGCTTTAACAAGACAACTTGAGGGTATAAATGCTGGACACTTGATTGAAGTAGGTGCTAGACCAAATACAGGTAAAACATCTTTTCATGCAAGTATGATTGCATCTCCCGGTGGTTTTGCACATCAAGGTGCTAACTGTATTGTCTTGTGTAATGAAGAGGGTAGTCATAGAGTTGGTGCTAGATATCTAACTGCATCTACAGGCATGACTATGAAACAGATAAAAGCTAATCCAAGTATGGCTAGAGATTTGTATGCACCAGTCAAAGATAAGATAAAGATAAAAGATGCGACTGGTCGTGATATGTCTTGGGTAGAGAGTGTCTGCAAGTCATACAAACCTGATGTTGTTCTGTTAGATATGGGAGATAAGTTTGCTAGGACTGGTGGTTTTGCAAGAACAGATGAGGCATTAAAAGCTAATGCAGTTCATGCTCGTATGATTGCAAAGCAACATGAGTGTGCTATCTTTTACATGTCTCAGTTATCTGCCGATGCAGAGGGTAAGATATTACTTAATCAATCTATGATGGAAGGATCACGTACTGGTAAAGCCGCAGAGGCAGACTTGATGATATTGATAGCAAAGAATCCACCAAAGCAAGAAGACGGAGATGAGGAAGACTTGCAGAGACATTTAAATATTGTCAAGAATAAATTATCAGGTTGGCATGGTGTTATTACTTGTCAACTTAATTATCAAGTTGGTAGGTATGAGGCATGAATGATTACCCAGACTTATTTGGTTACAGTAAACCTAAAAAGGTGGATACAGATACATATGTCTGTATCAAATGTGATGTGGAGCAACCTGTCGAGAACTATGCTAGAGTTGCATCAGGGGAGATAAAAAGAACGTGTAACTCTTGTATGAGTGGACATTATTATACTTTAAAAAAGTTACGTAAAGAAAACCCTTATCCAGACGAAGATTATTGTTGTCCTATATGCAAACGTGATATAAAAGAAATAGGTAAGTATGGACAAGTTAAAATGTCTAAATGGGTGCTAGATCATTGTCACCATACTGAAACATTTAGAGGTTGGATATGTCATCATTGTAATACAGGATTAGGTGGTTTTAAAGATGACTTGACAAAAGTAAAAAGAGCAGTTATATACTTAGAAAAACATAAGGAGAAAATGGATGAAATTAACACTTGACGTAGAAAATACTGTTACTACTAGAGATGGTAAATTACACCTAGACCCTTTTGAAACTGAAAATGAATTAGTAATGATTGGTTGTTTGACAGATAAGGGAGAACAATATTTATTTAGAGACAACTTTGATGGAGTACAAGAACTCTTAGACCAAGCAACTATACTCATAGGACATAACATAGTACACGATCTAATGTGGATATGGGAATGTGGTTTTAAATATGATGGTCCGGTGTTTGATACTATGCTAGGAGAATATGTATTACAATGTGGTGTAAAGAAAGCTCTGTCTCTTGAGGCATGTGCAGAAAGATATGAGTTAGCTACACAGAAACAAGACACATTAAAAGAATATTTTAGTAAAGGATATTCTGTTGCAGATATACCAAGAGAAGAGTTATCAGAATACTTGTCGGCAGATTTACATGCAACGCAACAATTATCAGATGAGATATATAAAAAGTTAAATACAGTTGAGTATGCTAAGTTGATGGATACAGTAGTGTTGACTAACAAAGTTGCTTTGACATTAGCTAAAATATATCAAAAAGGTTTTGCAGTAGATCTAAATAAATTAGAGGAGGTAAGAGCAGAGTTTGAAAGAGAAAAGTTAGAAATAGAAAAGCGTCTAAACTTGCAAGTTAAGCAGTTAATGGGTGATACACCTATTAATTTAAATAGTCCAGAGCAAATGTCTTGGGTCATCTATAGTAGAAAGCCTAAAGATAAAACTACTTGGACACATAACTTTGATTCATACATGAAGACATCAGACTATAGGGAAGCAGTTAAGCAGACATCAGATGTTTTATACAAAACTATTGCAGTTAAATGTCAAGCATGTTTTGGATTAGGAACTCAAAGAAAGGTAAGAAAAGATGGAAAACTTTATGTTAAGCAACCTAAATGTACTACTTGTAATGGCAGCGGCTATACTTTTAATAATGATACAAAGATAGCTGGATTAAAGTTCTCTGCTCCATCAGCAAAGTGGGTAAGTGCTAATGGTTTTAGTGTGAATAAAAAGTTTCTTGATGTATTACAGGATACTGCTAAGAAATTAAATATGACAGAGGCACTTAACTTTTTATCTGATCTACAGAGATTGTCTGCATTGGATACATACCTATCATCCTTTGTGCAAGGCATAAAAACATATGTTAAACCTGATGGTAAGCTTCATGTTAGATTACTACAACATAGAACTTCAACAGGCAGATTTAGTGGTGCAGATCCTAACATGCAGAATATGCCTAGAGGTGGCACGTTTCCTGTAAAGAAGGTATTTGTATCACGTTGGGATGGGGGAAAGATATTGGAGGCAGATTTTGCACAATTGGAATTTAGGGCTGCGGCATTTTTATCTCAAGATAAAGTGGCAATTGACGAAGTATCAACTGGATTTGATGTACATGCATATACGTCTAAAGTTATCACTAATGCTGGTCAGCCGACAACTAGGCAAGAGGCTAAAGCACATACGTTTGCACCATTATATGGTGCGACTGGGTTTGGGAGAAGTAAAGCTGAAGCCGCCTACTACGAGCACTTCACAGAAAAGTACAAAGGAATCAAGTCATGGCATTCCCGATTGGCTAAAGAAGCTCTAGCTACAGGAAAGATAACTACACCTTCAGGCAGACAGTTTGCGTTCCCGGATGTTCACAGACTAATGTCAGGCAAGATAACTAACTTTACACAGATAAAGAATTATCCTGTACAATCATTTGCTACTGCTGATATTGTGCCTTTAGTTCTTATGTACATAGAGAAAAAACTAGAGCCTTATCAGTCTTGTGTAGTGAATAGTGTGCATGATTCTATAGTTGTAGATGTACACCCAAATGAAGAAAAGGAGATACTAGAAGTTATAAAAGTAACAAATGATAATATGATATCTTTAATAGAAAAAGAGTTTAAAATAGAGTTTAACGTACCATTATTATTAGAGGCAAAAATAGGTTATAATTGGCTTGACACTAAAGATGTTGCGTGATATAACTAGGCACTTATTGAAAGGAGAAATTTATGAATGAACTAATTAATATAAGTAAAGATAGCTATGCAGACTTGGCTAAAGCTATGGGGATAGCTGGAGAAGTTACTGCAAAACCAAAGAAGTCTAGCAACTTAAATAGACTAAGAATATGGCATTCACCAATTATGGGTCAAGCAGAAGTCAATGGTAAAACTGCTAATGTTGAGGTTATAGAAGGTGGTGCATATAGACTAGAGTTGGTAGAAGAAAATAGCTCTAAGTATTTTTATGCAAAGAGTATAAGTATTCGCCCTTTTATGCAAAGATTTATGCTAAGAAGATATATTGCAAATCTAAATGCAAAAGCTGGCGAACCTAAAGGTATGTTTCACAGAACAATCATGTCTGATAATCTCAATAGTGATTTAAAAGATAATACAGGCAGATTTAATTGTGGCAAACCATCAGGTTACATAGAGGACTTCAAATCACTTGCACCTGATATGCAAGATTTGATAAGACAAATAAAACGTGTTCGTGTTGTATTTGGTGTAGTCACTTTAGATAATCCTGTAGATGAAAAAGGACAACCTGCGGAGCTTTCTGATTTACCATTTATTTGGGAAATAGATAACAAAGATGCTTTTAAAACTATTGGAGATCAATTCAATGAGTACGTAAAGAAATCTAGATTACCTATTCAGCATATGATCCATTTAAGTGGAACTAAAGCAAATCAGTTACCTAATGGAAGTTATTTCTACACTCCTCTTGCAGAGGTAGATTTCTCAGAATCTTTTGATGTAACAGATGAGGATCAAAAGTTATTTGGAGACTTTGTTGATTGGATAAAAAACTTCAACGACTACATCTGTAAGGAGTGGGAAGAAAAGGTGGAGTCTAGACAGAATCCTGTTTCTGAAGAAGAGATGGAAACTGTAGAGTCATTCATTGATATTGAGGGCAATAACTAATGAACCATATCGCTGAACTGAAGTTGCACCAATATATGACTGATGCAGTCAATGGTAAATCTACTATGTCAGATGAGATTATTCATCAAGTAGCCGATGACATAAAAGATGCATTGCAACGTCAGTTTGGTGGTAAGGTCAAAAGAAAAGACTTTACCCTACGTATGTCAAATGTAGGCAGACCCACTTGTCAACTTTGGTATGAAAAGAATAAACCTGAAACTGCTTTACCTAGATCAAATAATTTTATGATGAACATGATGTTAGGAGATATAGTTGAGGCAGTTTTCAAGGGTATATTAAAAGCTGCCAAAGTAGAATATGAAGAGTCTGATACTGTTACACTTAAATGTAAAGATGCAGAGGTATCAGGTTCTTATGACTTAGTTATTGATGGAGCAGTTGATGATGTTAAGTCAGCATCTGATTGGTCTTATAGAAATAAATTTGAATCATTTGAAACTGTCAAAGATGGAGATGGTTTTGGATATGTTGGTCAACTAGCAGGTTATGCAAAAGCATCCAATAAAAAAGTTGGTGGTTGGTGGGTAATCAATAAAGCTAATGGTCATTTTAAATATGTATCAGCAGAGGGGTTAAATTTAAAAGAAGAGATAGCTAAGATTGAGGATACAGTTACTACTATAAGTAATAATAAATTTGAGAGGTGTTTTGAGCCTGAAGAAGAAACCTTTAGAGGTAAACCTACTGGCAATAAAGTATTAAACATTAACTGCAAGTTTTGTGATTACAGATATGATTGTTGGAATCTAACTGATAAACCTGCTGTTATGTCAAAAGCACAGACACCTAAAATTGTTTCTTATATAGATTTTGTTGATAATGTCTCCTCACAAAATTAGAAGAGAAGCTATAAAGTATGGATATAGGAGTGGGTTAGAACATGCTATCTCACTCTACCTAAAAAAATTGAAACATAAGTATGATTATGAATCAATAAAAATAGAATGGGAAGACTTGACATATCGCACCTATACTCCAGACTTTATATTAAGTAATGGTATAATTATAGAAACTAAAGGAAGGTTTTTAGCAGCAGACAGAAAGAAACATCTCTGCATAAAAAAGCAACATCCTAAATTAGATATAAGATTTATCTTTACAAATAGTAGAAATAAGCTTAGTAAAGGTGCTAAGTCTAGCTATGCACAATGGTGTATCAAACATGGTTTTAGATACTATGACAGAATTATACCTGAAGATTGGCTAAAAGAAAAAGGTAA
>VTLG01009066.1_pt1 | contig 13051 bp, 6 predicted proteins | sample 4694571 | NCBI WGS metagenome assembly VTLG01 (sample SAMN12604809, study PRJNA352737) | marine metagenome | biome: ENVO:00000447; feature: ENVO:00000209|ENVO:00000569|ENVO:01000036; material: ENVO:00002151; isolation source: viral sequences binned using virsorter ... | reverse complement strand
TATGTCTCCTGAGATAGACACAGCTGTAGGAACGGTTGAACCATTACCAACTATAACTTGTCCATCAGGTACTGCTGCTAGTTTACTGTGTGCTATTGCTGCACTAGCATTTACGTCATCATTGACTATAGCTCCGTCAGCTATCTTAGCAGAGTTGACTGCTCCAGATGCGATTGTTAAAGCTACTGATCCAGTTACATCACCTGTGTGAGTTTGGTTAGTAGTCTTAGCTGTGTTAGCTGTTATCTCAGTATTAATAGAGTTGGCTAATTTATCAGCAGTAACTGCGTCATCAGCTATGTGTGCTGTATCAATACTACCATCTACATAATGCTCGCTGTTAATTGAATCATCGGATATATTATCTCCGTCTACTGCATCATTAGCTAATTTTACATGTGTAACTTGACCATCAGCTATATGTGCTGTGTCAATACTAGCATCTACATAATGTTCAGAGTTTATACTGTCATCAGCTATCTTTGTTCCGTTAACTGCGTCTGCTGCAATCTTAGCTGTAGTAACCTGTAAGTCACCTATATGTGCAGTATCTATCGACCCATCTACATAATGCTCTGAGTCTATACTATCGTCAGCTATCTTTGCATTTGTTATAGCATCTGCTGCTATGTCAGCTGTAGCTATTGTACCATCAACTATTTTAGCACTTGTAATGATTCCATCTTTTAAATCAGATGCTACTATAGTTTGATTCTGTTCTTCTTGTGCAGCATATAATATCTGCGTCATGTTGTTGTTAAGATCGTCTGCCCTAACTGATGACCCTGCTGTATAGGTTGCTTTAGCAGAGTCTACGTCTGTATCACGAAAGATACGTATTAAAGATGGGGAGGTTGGTATATTGCCTGATGTAAAGACAACATTACCACCACCTGTTGTTGTGTAGCTGGTTATGTTATAGTGACTGCCTGATGTTTTTATGACACCATCTACGTCTACTTTAACATCAGCCTCTTGATAAGAAGGGAAAGAAAACGCTTTTGTCGCATTTCCATCCCCAGTGTAATCTACGAATGTTGTTGCCATTATTTATAAATGTTGAGGATGTTACGAGTGTCTTGTTTTTTAGCTAATTTTCTAACTCTCTTCTGTCTTGCTTCTTCCATTAATTCTATAGCTTCTGGGTTTTCTCGCATCTGTGCCCATGCTCTACGACGTGCTTTCTGAAACAAATTATCTATTATAATATTATGGTAATAATCTCTTGCGTCATACTGGTCTCGTAAACCAGCTTTTATATCAGCGTACATTTTTTCCATAGATGCTATAATTTTTGGATCTACAGCTAATTTATCTAATTCACGTTCTAAATTTTGCATACCAATAAAACGTTGATACTCAGATCTCACTCTAGGAGAGTCTGTTAAATTTGTACCATCGGGTGCATAATATGTTGACATACGTAAATCATAACCACTGTCAAATAAAAAATTACGACCAGCACTTTGATCTAAGTTTAATTGAATTGGACTAACTGCATTGTATGCACGAGTTAAAAAATCCCAATCCTTAATAGGATTGCCGTTTAGCATATCATACTTAATTGGTAACTGTCTTACGCCGGGTAATTGTTCAGTAATTAAGTTACGGTTACGAACTGACTGGTCAATACCAGATCCTATTTCACGCATATATGGTGTAAATAATTTACCTAGCTCGTTACGTAAACCAGACATAGGTATAATATTATTACCTAATCCAGCTATAATTCTATCAAACTGACCGGGGCGACCAGCAAACAAATCAACAAATGACTGTATACCAGCAAGATAAGACTTACTTGTTACAGCTTGTGCGATAACTAATGAAATTTTTTGCAATTCAGTTTCTGTCCATTCTTCACCCATAAGTTCACTTGCGTCACCTACGTCAGCGATTGTAGACATAATAAGGTTAAATGGTTCAAAGTTATCATAACCAACACGTACAGCACCTAGCTTTATAGTTCTTGGTTCCCACTTACCATCTATCCACATCTGTCTTTTCTGCCTGTCAACTGGTCCGTTACCATTTAGATCTCCACGCATCCAAGCATTGATTGCTAGCATAACTACACCAGAGCCTATTGCGAGTCTACCTGTTTGTAACGCTTTAGCATTAGCTAGTTCAGTAGGGTTTGTAATACCATACTTACCTACGTCCCCTAAATTATCAGCAGTAGCAAGTGCTATATCGTTAAACTCTTTTACAAGAAAGTTAAAACCGGGTGTATATTTACCTGTCAATGCAAGTCCGTTTACACCTGTTCTAGCAAACAAAAAGAATGGTTTAGCTAATGGTGTAGCTGTAAATACATCGTTTAAACCTTTTGCAAAGCCTGTAAGTTCTTGTGTAAGAGTAACTTCTTTACGTGCAAATGCAGTAGCTTCGTCTGTGATATTACCGTTAGAATCAAACACCTGTCCATAAAAGTCATCCTCATATGCTTGCATTAACTTCTTGTTAATCTTTGGTGTTTGTATACCATTACCTTGTAAGTCCATGACTCTACGCATAGCCTTTTCACGCATCTTTGCACGTCCAAGTATGTATGCAAAAGCGTCATCGGTTGCTGCCATAATCTTTGTAGAATATGTCAGAAAGTTAGCATCGTTCATTTTACGTGCTATGTTAGCAATACGAAATGCAGCTGTATCTCCAGCTGTAGCTCTACCACTATCTTCTGCCCATCTACGTATTAATTCCCAGTTCTGATCGCCACGACTAAACTCAGAATATCTAGTTTTAATTGTAGCTAAATCACCTTTCCAATAAGAATTTAGTTTAGTTCTAAATAATGTAAAAGATTCTGGTATAGCTTCTACCATACCATTAATCGCAGCTAAACTTGCTCGTAATGTAGATGCGTCACCATCAAATGGATAACGTATTGCAGCACCTAAAGCTGTAGATAATGGACGTAAAAATGTTGCACTAGCTGTACCCATAATCGCACGAGCTGGTGTTTTAGGTCCAGATAAGACACTGTTAGTCATCACACCTTCTAGTTCTCTGATTAGAGCACCAGTACGATCAATGTCATTAGCACTTAATTTACCACCTTTAATAACGGTTCTAGCCCAGTTGTCAAAGTCCTCAAGAGTGTTTACATTATCCATAATTGAAAACGCTTCTATTAGAGCGTTCATCATGTCATCGTCCTGAGTATCTTTTGTAATTTTAAGTATAGACATAATAGATTCTTTTGCATCTGCTATATCTTGTTTAACTGCATCTTCTACAGCTTGCTTTGCTTGTTTACCAGAAGCTGATAATGCTCTAAATGAGTCAGACTTTACAAATCTTGCTTTCTTTGTTTGATATAATGCAGTAAGCATAGTATCTACAATTTGTTTAGCCGGTCCATCTATATCAGTTATATCAACTATATCTGCAATCTCACGTGCAGCAATACCAGTATCTCGTAGTTGTTTAATTAGAGAGCCAACAACAAGATCAGCTACTACTACGTTTTTAGATGTCCATATTTCTTGACCATCTACAACGTCGTTAGTTGCAAACAATTCTTCTAAATACTTTTCTGGTGACATTTCCACGGGGTTTCTACCCTGTGTAATACGTTGATGTGCTTCTACGGATTCTCTAAATGTAGCAGCTAGTGCTTTTCTGTTACCTTTTGCAAGATCTAGTTCTTTAGAAAATTTATCACTGCTCAGTAATCCACGTAAAATACGTTCAACTGTTTCATCATCTGTACCACCTTCTTGTGCCATACGCTCACGCTCAAGTGGTCTGGTTACAGAGCCTGTAGCTCCTTCTTCCTGACCCCACTCTTTGCGAGTCCTTGAGAGTTGTTCTCTCGCTACCTGTGGTTCTACTTCTGAGACATGTGCTCCCTGATGTGGTTCAGCAAGTGGTGCATTTTTATCAGCTCTAAATTCAGCTTCTCCTTTACGTAACTGTGCTACACCAGCTTCTACTGTTTGATCTTTAATACTTTTGTTACGTTTTACAATCTGGTCAATAACTGGTTGGCTACCTTTTTTAAGTGTATAAGCCATGCCATCAAAAAATAAACCTATACCCATACCTTCTACAATGTTTTTTATTTTCATTGTAACAGGAGAGTCGGTATCTTTTGTAGATATAACAGTATCTGACCAACCATATCTATCACGTAGTGCACCTAATGCGTTCTGTTCATCTGACTCTTTAGATATAAGGTCAGACACAGCTCCTACAGCTGCACCTCTTGCTAGTGTGTTGGCAGTTAATGCTGTAAGTCCAGCTGGTATAGATACTATACCTGTAGCTGCTGCACCTTTGGCGGCTAGTACTGTACCGGCTGCCAAAGATCCAAAGTGTACTAGACCTCTGAGTTGTTTACCCCACCATGTTTTGGTTTCGATGGGGTTATCGTATGCGTCAAACGGTGTCCAGTCTGGTTTGTATGTACCAGTCTCTTCCCTCTGTTTTTGCATTTCTCCTGACAACGCATCTGCTGTACGCTCAGGAAAGGTGGCAATAGAGGATGCAGTGTCTTGTAAGCCACCTGATAAGATGGACTGACCCTCTTTTATAAAAGCTTTAGCACCCCATGTTTCTGAGTTTCTAGGGTCTTCTTGTTCAGATAAAGCTTGCTCTTCCTTCTCCGTGGCTTCTTGTTCTACTGCTTGTTGTTGAGCATCTTTTTCTTCTAGTTCTTTCAGATACTCGTCAATTTTATCAGCAGCAAGATCTACCTCGGGTCGGTAGTTTGAATAATTAGAATCGGTCATCTACCCTCTCTTGCTTTTTTTACTGCGGGAACTTGCTCTAATTCCTCTATAGTTGTTGGTTCTGTTTGCCCGGGTCCGTAGCCAAAGACCTTTGTATCATCTTCTTTTATTCTGCCAGACCTTAAGGCTTTCTTATCTCTCTTACGTCTTAACTCATCCAGACGTCCCTTGTCTTCTGCTCTTGTCTTTTCTCTTTCTGTTACAGCTTTTTCAATATCAGTAATAATAATTTTGGCAACATCTCTATCTACGTTTTCAAACCTAGCCCAATAGTTTTTCTTTAAGTTAGGAAATACATTGTTGACAGCTTCTTGTTCTTCAGCAGACATATTTATAAGCTCGCCAAACATTGCATTATCTTTAGTTATAGCACCACGTATGGCTTTTGATCTACGATTAGCATTAAGTATCATATAATCTATAACTGCCTTACTCTGTGCATTTTCATCAAAAGGTTTTGTTTTATCTATTTTGCCAGCTTTGTCTAACGCCAAAATAATTTCACCGGGAATCTTATACATTCCAAACTCGGTTGATCCTTTTTCAGCAAGATTTACGACTGCATTGCCATCTATTCGCCTTAAATTTGACCTATTACTTGGAACAGAATTACGAACAAATGAATATGTATTCTCGTCACCACCTTGTTGTTTAGAAAACGAAGTAAGCCATGTGTTAAAATCAGCTGTCTCTTGGTCACTCATGAAATAATTACGTAAAGCCTTTTGCTCACTAGGAAACGTTTTCATGTCGTTCTCTTTTCTCCAGTCTTTTAAAACTTGAGCATCTGGGTTTATTAATAAAGTGTTAGGATCTTGTAACTTAAGAGTAACAGCACGATCATATATAGCTTCTGTACCGCTTAGTATTCTAAAATTACCATTTCCATCAGGTACACGTATACGCAAAGTTCCGTAATAATCTTTTAGCTCAGGATGTCTGTCACCATTAGTTTTCACAAACTCAAACAAATCATCAACAGGTTCACCTTTAAATGCTTCTGGTTTTTTAAATAATTCTGGTTTCTGATTTAACTCTCTACGTAATTTTATAACATCTTGTACACCTAATTGAGATGCTTTAAAAGCTTCGGGAGTTTTTGTATAAGATTCGTAGTTATCCATGAGACCTTTTAATATTGAGGCTCTAATGTCTGTAAAAGTTTTTTTTCCACGACTAATAGATATATCAATCAAATCTTGAGTTTGACCATTTTCACCTCTAAACTCTTCTAAATAAGCAGCGTAGATTCTATCTACTGTATCCATATCATCAGCACCTAAAGTACTCGTATCTCCTGTTGATTTTTCTTTTTCAGCAACTAATTTTTTAATTCTATCATAAGTTTTATTGTGTTCGTTAGCATACTTATCAGCTAAACCTACATTTTTATCTCGTGAACCACCAGTTTGTGTACGGTTTAAATATGATAAAAGTATTTGAGGTATAGGTGTTACGCCTTCAAGATAAAATGGTTCTTGTTTAAATTGGTTAATTAATGCACCAGCTTGTCCTTCGTCGAGACCGTCAATACCTCTAGCTTTATTCTCAGCTATACGTGGTATAACTTGATCGTTTACAAAGTTGTTTGATTCAATTACACGTGCGGCATTTTCGTTATCAACTGCTAGTTTTTCTACTGATGTTATAGCATTAGATAATCTTTGTATTCTACTCTGAGCTCTAGCTTTAAAACCTGTACCTTCTCTTTGCTTGTTAACGTATTCTTGGTAATTTTTATATTCTTTACCGTTAGGATCGGTGTATGGTAAATCTTGATATAAAGCTCTAGCTTCGTTAGGTAGAATGTCACCACTCTTGACTAACTCTGCTACAGTTTCAAATGCAAGATCTGTAGCTCTTTGTCTATTACCATCAAAGTCTTGTATTGCAATTTGATGTACAATACCACCATCTTCAAAAAATGTATCATTAAGTCTTTCACCTGTCTTTTTGTCACGTATGCTTATACCTTTTACACTTTCAATAAGTCTTGTGTTAAATGTATAGTTTTTTTCGTCTTGAACTTTATCTCTAAACGCAGCTTTAAAAGATTCACGTTGAGATTTTAATTCAGATTTTACTTGTTTTTCTGTTAGTTCAATAAGTTGCCTTATAAATCTAGGGTCATTAGGATCATATCCTAGTTGTTTTGCATCATAACCTATATTTCTATAGAAAGATAAAAGAGCTTTTCGTTCATACTCTGTATGTTCTTGAGCTGTAGTAGAATCTAAAGATCCATTACTTCGTAAAAGATCACCTACAACTGCTGTTTTATTACCGTATCTTTCTTTTATAAAATCTCTTACACGGCGATCAAATATTTCTTCAGTAGGTGTTCCAAACTTATACTCAAGTTTTGTTTGTTGATCTAAGTCTGGGTCTTTATCTATTTCTGAATTAGCCGTAGCTATATTAAGATCAAGTTCATTCTTAGATTTTGTATATTCTTTGGAACCTGCTAGAATCTGATCTTCAATTAAATCAACTACAATTCTACCAAAACCATCAGCTTCGTCGGCTCTACGTTTTTCCGCAAAAGAGCCAACTTTTCCTACTATATTTTCAATGGCAGCTAACCTTTTATCCAGCTTACTGGCCGCTAGTTCTTCTAGCTTTACCATTTGGTCAAAGAACTCTTTAGTGTCTTTGATGTTATCGTCAATCTGTTTGTTGACAGCCTCAGTCATATCTGGGGCTGTCTGTAAGTAGTTAGTCTTACTTATATCAGGAACGGCATCTCGTGGCGTACCAACGACGTTCTGGAATGATGATGTCATAATTTATGATCCGAATATACCACCTGTAAAGATACCCTTAGCGTTTCCAACACCTAGTCCAGTAGCTATACCTACTACCTGACTACCTATTGATAAAGCACCAGTAAGTCTATCTGTTGGAGGCATCATAACGGGAGCACCAAAGGCAGCTGGAATACCTAGCTTTTGTCTAGCACCGGCTTCAGCAGCTAAGAATTTACGTCTCGCACCTTCTTGTGCGTATGCCATGTTTCGACCAAACATGTTACGTGTAACTCCTTCTATTTCTGATTGTTTTCTAAGTAGAGTTTGGTATTGTTTTCTACCATATGTTCTACTTCTACCACCCTCGTCAACTTTTTTCTTACTAAAGTATTGAGCAGCGAGTTCTTGGTTTCTTAAACGACCCTTACCTTGAGTATAAATAGCTCTTACGTAAGCATCGCTGAGGTCACGACTGTAACCTACAACATTTCTATTTTTAGCTCTTGCTAAACTTGTCTCTTTGTTAAAGAATTGTAATTTCTTCTGATTAAAGTTAGCATGCTTTTCTCTGTTTCGTTGCTTGGCAGCTCTTCTAGCTGCGGCATTAGCGTCTGCGCACACGGCAAAATTCTATAAATGTTACATTGTTTGGCCCATGTTTTAACTTACGTAAAAACTTAAAGCCAAGAAACTTAAGCAGTTTTAAATGTGCTTTGTTTCGACTGTCAACTATATTCCAAAGTAAAGGTTCAGTACGGTTATCGACATACCGTTTTGCCTGTCTTGCAAATAAAGTCGGTTGTTCATGGATAACATTGGTGCATAGCATCCAAATATCACCCTTTTTACCTACGCCTGCCATACCAGCAGCCTTGCCGCTAGGCGACGTAAAATAGACTGTAGAGGGGTCAGCAGACATGGCGGCTAGATATAATAGTGGATCTAGTCCGTGCCCGTCTGAGAGCTCTCTGAAGTCGTCTGAGCGTAAATTAGAGGCCACCTCTAGGGCAGCCTTTAATGTTATAGGGTGAATGTATTTACTTAAGGTCTTCATATATCGGTTCTAGCTTTTCTATTGTATCTGCCATCCAAGGCTCCCAAGGCATCTGTTTCATACCTCTTTTTACATAGTTTTCATACCATCTATTGGTTTTCATTCTCCAATAAAAGTATCTAAGTTCTGTTTCTGTTAATTGTACGTTATACACGGTTGTAATATTTGGGTGAGTAATCCCCTTCCCATGACATTGATCTTAATGTAGCTGGGGCAGGGTGTGAGGATTTAAGAGTTATGTCAACATTTGTATTCTTTTCATATACAGGTACAGTCTGTATGTGCTCTTCTAGATAAGGTGCTCTTGAAGCATTATAAATATCCATAATTGGTGATTCATATACTTCTGTATAATCATTTTTACCTACACGTTCAAGTGTGGTTTCATATAGCCCTATCTTACCGAAGTGAAACTTGACTCTGTGTAAAACTAAAGAAGAGTTTACATCAGCTGTAGCTCGTTGACCTTCTATTTTAGTTGGGTAAAGTGTTGGTAATTTAACTTGGTAGGGATATAGATAACCTATTGTAAGTGTTACTCCTTGCCAGTTTCCCGGTACAGTAAAACTTGTACCATTAACAGTACATTTAGCGTATCTGCCTTGGTCCTTAGTAGGAGCTGGTGTACCACCTTCATCAATAACTACTAGATCATGGTTAGGTGACGTGACTGAACTTAACCAACTAACACCAGAAAAGGTTGTCAGATTTGTAGCTGAGTCAAAGTTACCTCCACTAACAGTAGTAAAATTATCTACATGAAGTAGAAAGTCTACATTGTCTATACTTGTTGAAGGATCTGTGTCAGTCTGCACAAGCTTAATGCTTTGTAAATAGTAATCACTATCTAAAAAGAAATATTCATCATTAATGATAAAATGATAAGTTAATGGATTATTTAGTTTCCATTTAAACCATGCAGCTTGTACTCTTTTTTCAGCAGACTGAAAGTATTTATATCCAAAAATTTCATCAGTTCCTGTTTTACTTATTAACACAATAGAGTTTTCTCTAGAGTTAGTCATTAGGTCTATATCTTTAGGTAATAGAGTAGGTACAACTTTACTTACTTCTATTATATTAGGCTCCCCTTCTCGTGCTGAGTTAGCCATTTCGTTAAATCTACTAAACTTACCAGAGTTATCTATATAAGCTATTGTAGTTCCGAGAGATATAGGAGGCATGTCTTCGTTGTAATTAAACGTAGCTATACTTCTCAGTTTAGCTGTGTCAGGGTTAAAGACTGTATCATCTGATGCTAGTAAGAATTGTTGGTTTGTGCTGAATACAAGTAAACCAGCGTTGATTTCGATACCATCAAATAAATCAGATGGAAACATAGATGCAGCTGATATATCTACAGGGTCAGATACTGATACTGTTAAAGCTGTTTCTATAAAAAAGTCAGGTTCTCCTAACGTACCCGGTCTAGATGTAATAACATTTTCGCCTGCTAACAACGCTAGCCTATTACGAAAGAATAAGACCTTGTTGATACGTTGACCTTCAAATGATGGCATAGGATTTGTAAATGTATCACCTACAGTTCGACTGCCGTATGTAAATTGTTTTACAGTAAATGTAGTAGTAGCTGTACGCTGTATAACCACAGGCATATTAGTTAGGGTTGTAGTAATACCCGGCTTTGCACACTCTGTCCAAGAGCCACTACCATCCTTATCGTTTTGACCTTCAAATTTTAGGTAGTAGTCGTCCTCTTCTGACCGTAATGCGTTAGCTACTCTAACTATGTAACCATGTTTACATTGGTTTGGTAGGTTCTGGACATCATTAACAGAACTTTGCATAACTCTCATCAAGTCTTTTTCTACAACATTAATTGTAAAGGAGTTAGCACTGGAAAAATAAATACCATTACCTATTTGTTTACCTTCTACTCCACTAGGTAAATCTTCTATAATACCACCAATAATTGTGTCAGCAGTTACAGCTGTTTGAGCATCAAAAGGTGTAGGTTCGGGGCGTATAAGACCGTCTCCATTACTACTAATTGTAGCATTTATTTCTGTTACTTCAACTTCATCAACAGTAATTGTGTATTGTGCAGGGGTTGACTGTGCAGCAGATTTTGAACCACCACCTCCACCTTTAGCAGAGTTTAGTTCTACTACTACTTTATCACCTACCTTCCAACCTTCACCACCATGTAATAATACTATATCTCTTTGGTAACTACATTGGTAGTTGTCACCATCAGGTCCATCAGAGCTAGCATTGTAGTTAGGACTAACACCTTGTTGACCTAAAGCATTAACTCTAAATATTAAGTTTTTAGGTGCACCAATATTTCTTGAATTACTATCTATAGTTGTTGTACGAGCAGAGTCACCTAAATCATTGTCACCACTATCTTTTACTGATACGGTAGTTACAGAACTATAACTGCTAGCACCAGTTACTGCAAATACTTGTGTACCGATTCCGGGACATGTACCTGATCCGTCACCTTCAAATAAAGTATCACTTGTAATACTAATACGTGTAGCACGAGAAACAGCTGAAACATCAGCGGTTCTAAACACATCAATACCATATTGTCTTCCGTTTTCTGTTCTTAATAATTCCAGCATTGCAAAGTGTGCGTCTGGTCTATCTGTTGAGGTACCAGTTTCACCTACTAGTGTATTAGAGTTAGTAGTATCACGATTGCTTACAAAGGTTGTATCATTAATAGTTAAAAACTGTAGGTTTTCTGGTGTGCTAGTTGCTAGATAATCTGTGATAGCAGTCTGACCTCCTGTTCCATACGCTGTAGTCATCTGTGTACCATCACTACAACGCCATACTCTGACTTGACCATCAGCTGCTACTTGTCCTATATATGATCCTTCTGTTTCGTCACGAAAGTAATGAAACCAAGACCCACCGCTTTGTACATTAGCTAGTGGACTGGTTCCTATTCTTTTTGAACCCGGTCTTTTAAATAGTCCTTTGGTAACATCTGGTATAGCGTTTACTATTTCTGTTACTTGGCCGGGAAACTTTAGGTTGTCAGGCTGTTCTGACATACCTAGTGAGAACTGAGGGATAGTTTGTGTTACGCTTGCCATTATCTCCTTAGATTTCTAAATGGTTGATATGTTCGGTGTGCTGTGTCATCAGGGAATCCAAACATGCTGTGATCTCCTTGGTTGCACTCATATTCTTGTAGTGCAGCTCTTGCTAAAGCTGCTTGATTAGTTAATAATCTAACTAGGTTAGGGTTTGCAACAAGCTGTGTAGCTGCTGCGGCAGATGCCCTGTATGTAATAAATCGTCTAAATACAATAGGTAGATCTTCAAAGCTATAGAGTCTGACAACATCAAGATCTATGCTATCTATTGATGAAAAGTCATCGGTATGATCTTGCTTGTCATATAAAAATCCATTACGGCGTACTAAGTCATACTCTCTGCGTATGTGATTATCATGTACATCCATGGATAGTATATCATTACCTATAGCTATTTTGCCAGTCACAGAATCAGGTGTATATTTTACATGCTTCTCTGTGTTAAAATGCCACCCCTCTGCCTGCGTGTCTACGTTGGCATCACGGAGTAGGTTGTATATAAATGATATTTCTGGGTTATCAAAGTTTAAAGTTGTTAAGGGTGATTGACCTATAGCCCCCAGTATATTGTTTACTGCGGACAGTTCTGTGTCGATGTCAATAGTTGTGGTTGCCATAAGAAAAAAAGGGAGCCGAAGCCCCCGTATAAAATATAAAAATTATGAGAAAGCAGCAGGCTTAGTTGCTGTTCCAGCGAATAATTCAACTGATGCAGCAGGGTTAAGTGCGTCTGCTCCCATTGCTAGGCGACCTAAGATTACGTCACCTTGGTATACAACTGAAATGTCTCCAGATGTTACCTGTACTTGTGGTCCGATTGCTTCAACAACACCAGCAGCTTCCTTCTGGAAGATAAGTCCGCATGAGTTCTCGAAGTCAGAGTCACCATTACCGTAAGAGTTTACAGTTTTAGTAGCTCCTGATCCAGCTGTCTCGTCAACCATTACAACTTCTGTGAAGCTTCCTGTGTTGCCGGGATCTGTGATACCGGGAGTTGTTGAGGTAGCAGCACCGTACTTAGTACCAAATCTACCAAAGAATGGAATGTTCATTGACTTGAAGATCTTGATGCCTGCAATTTCAATGATGCCTTGTCCAGACTGTAATGTATCACCTTGCTCGTCTCTGTTGATAAGACCGTTAGAACCTACATCTTGTATAAGTTCGTAGTACTGTCTTGGGTTCAACACAGCAACTCTACCATCCTGAGATACGCCTTTCTCGTCTAATGCAGCAGCTGCATCGTAGAAAGCGTTTACTAGGAATCCAGCGTTGTAAGCATCAGAAGCCTGTGCGTTTGTACCTACACGGATCTGTGTTCCACCGGGCTCAACGAAGTTGGTCTTAGTGATAGGGCTAGCTTGTCTAGCTGCCTTTGTGATTGATCTAAAGATCTTTCTGTCATACTTCTCTGCTAGAGCATAACCAATCTTCTTG
>VTLG01007309.1_pt1 | contig 13051 bp, 19 predicted proteins | sample 4694571 | NCBI WGS metagenome assembly VTLG01 (sample SAMN12604809, study PRJNA352737) | marine metagenome | biome: ENVO:00000447; feature: ENVO:00000209|ENVO:00000569|ENVO:01000036; material: ENVO:00002151; isolation source: viral sequences binned using virsorter ... | reverse complement strand
GGATAGGCACAGAAAGAGAGAAATACATATGACTAAAACATTTTATATAACTTATTGGGCTTCTAAACATAAGAAGCACATAACAAGACAAGGCAAACATGACGACAAGTCTAGGTTTGGAGTTTCTAAAAAAGGTGTTGCGTACTATGTTTATTATGACATGGACGCACACGGATATAGAACAGCAAACACAAGTTGGAAAGTGAGGTACTAATGACTTTTAATTGGTGTCATGGTCCGAACTGTCATAAGAAAGAAATACAATCAAGAGTGAGAGGTAGCAAAGGCAATAAAGTATTAAGAACAATGAAAGTAAAGTATCAAGAGCCTAGAGATAATTATTGGTTCAGACATTGGTGGAATTACTTTTGTAATCAATCTTGTTTAATGGAATTTGTTGAACATAATATACAAGGCATGATTGCACTAGCGCCAAGACGAGAGCCACTAGAAACACCGATCAAGGACCCAACAAAGAATACTGACAATCATTATTATTCAAGTTGGAACATTGAAAGAAGAACTTGACAATGTTAGACCTATCCTATATGTTCAAGGACATGACAACACAAACAAACAATAAGACAGAAGAAAGAAAGAATAGATTCACAGGCGAGTCTATTATGCTAACTAAAGAAGAGTCTATTATTCATGATAGAATATTCATTAATGAGTTAGCAGCAACACTAGAAGACAAAGTGTCTGGCTATGGTAGTTCTAAACTATGGGACAAAGTTCGTAAGGACATTGGTTGGTTTAGACAACACAATGCTGAGGCTTACATGGTCTTACTAGATTAACTCTCTATCTCTTGGCCCTAACGGGCCAAGAGGTCCCAAGCCACTTCCAAAATACTAAATCTTTTAAATTATTAATTACTATATGTAGTAGGGGTCCCACAGACTACCCATATATGCCGAGTTTTGTATGGTCAAACCCTTAAAAATCATTATAAGACTAAAAACAACATGTAAAAAAATTTTACAAAAAATTTTTCAAATGCAAATAGATTTAGATAAAATAAATAAATTACCACCTGACGTTAGAGATAGATTTAAAAAAATTTTAGTAAAATACAAAGAAGAAGATAAAAAAGAACTTGCACAAAATGATTTTCTTGCATTTACTAAAACTATCTGGCCTGAATTTATTGAAGGTGCACATCATAAAACAATTGCAGATAAATTTAATAAGTTAGCTACAGGTGAAATAAAAAGATTAATTGTGAATATGCCACCAAGACATACAAAGTCTGAGTTTGCATCTACACTATTACCAGCTTGGATGATTGGGAAGAATCCAAAGCTAAAGATTATACAGACAACCCACACAGGAGAACTTGCAGTACGTTTTGGTCGTAAAGCTAAAACACTAATTGACTCTCCAGAATATCAACAGATATTTAAAACAAGACTAAGAGAAGACAGCCAGGCCGCCGGTCGCTGGGAAACTGCTCAAGGTGGCGAGTATTTTGCCGCCGGTGTCGGTGGAGCTATTACAGGTCGAGGCGCTGATTTATTAATTATAGATGATCCACACTCGGAACAAGACGCCATGAACATGGGCGCACTAGAAAGAGCTTACGAGTGGTATACATCAGGACCACGTCAACGTTTACAACCAGGCGGAAAAATTGTTTGTGTTATGACACGTTGGAATGTAAAGGACCTTACAGGAATTCTCATAAAGAACCAAACGGAACCCAAATCAGATCAATGGGACTTGGTGGAGTTTCCGGCAATAATGCCGAGTGGTAACCCTGTATGGCCGGAGTACTGGAAGCTTGATGAACTGGAATCAGTGAAAGCATCGTTATCACTTGGTAAATGGAATGCACAGTGGATGCAGAATCCAACTTCTGAAGAAGGTGCAATTTTAAAAAGAGAATGGTGGAAAGATTGGGATAAGGATCACATACCTTCATTAGACCATGTCATACAATCATATGACACCGCGTTCATGAAAAAAGAAACTGCAGACTATTCTGCTATCACCACTTGGGGTATCTTTCGTGAAACAGAAGAAGGGCCACCACAATTAATATTATTAGATGCAGTTAAAGATAGATTAGAGTTTCCAGAATTAAGACGTATTGCAAAAGAACAATATGATTACTGGCAACCAGAAACTGTATTAATCGAGTCTAAAGCATCAGGGCTCCCACTAACTTACGAGTTAAGACAGATGGGTATACCAGTTGTTAACTACACACCTAGCCGTGGAAATGATAAACATACTCGTGTTAATTCTGTTGCACCTCTGTTTGAATCTGGTAATATATGGGCTCCTTTAAGTAAACAGTTCGCTCAGGAGGTTATTGAAGAGTGTGCTGCGTTTCCATATGGAGACCATGATGACTTAGTTGATAGCACAACTCAAGCTGTTATGAGATTTAGACAAGGTGGTTTAATAGGACACCCTGAAGATTATCAGGATGAAAAACTACCAAAAAAACAGTATAAATATTATTGGTAAAAAATTATGGGACCACTGGCAAAATTTTTATTAGCACTAACTAATCTAGTTAGATCTGGAACAATTAAAAATATAAGTCAAGCAATTAAGTTTGCCGAACAACAGTTTGGAGCAATAACACCTTTACTTAAAAAACAAATAGAGAAAATTTTTGAGTCAGTTAAAAAACCAGTTATTGGTAAACCTGGTAAGAAAGAAGGCACAGTTTTACCTTTTGTTAGAGATGTAAAGAAAACTGAGGGTATCGAGACACTAGATGCAAAACCACTAGATAAGGTTAATCTATCAGATGATCCTATAGATGATCTAGAAAAAATTCTTAGGGGTGAAGGTGACACTGGACGTCCTTCACAATTTACAGATAAAGACGTTGAAGCAGCAATCGACAATGTATCAGGAGGATTTAGTGGAGATATAAAAACTGATGCAGAACTTGTAGCTGAAGATTTAGCTGAAAGCAAAGGCATTGACTATGATGATCTTCCTGTAAAAGAAAGAACAAAAATTTATGGCAGAGCATTAGATGTATTACAAAAATTTAGAATGCAAAAAGAAGTAACTAAAACTGATGAGCTAATGGATTTCTTTCAAAAAGAAATTGACATAGCAGAAAAACCATCCGGTAAGTTTGAGGGATTAGAATCAACTGACAATATAAGATTAGGTATAGAAAATCTAAAAAACCCTAGAAGATCAGGTGGACCCTTGGATCCAGTAACAGGAATCACAAGAACAATTGCTAGAAGAATTTTAGATAAGAAAGGAATTAAGATTGATAGAAGAGAAGATCCGCTAGATATTTTTTTAAATAATTTTGGTGTAGGCGCGGGAACAGATATTCAAAACCTTGCAGATGATATAGTTGATGCAGAGCAGTCAGGACGTAATTTAAAACCCTTAGATGATCTGATAGAGATAGAGGGCTTCTTTGATTTAGAAGTACAAAAAAATCCAGACATGGGTATAGCTACTGAAGATTTAGTAGAACAATTAGAAAAAGATTTAAAAGAAAAAGAAACACTAGAAGACTTTGATATTAAAGATAGAGATCCAAATGCAAAAGGTGGATTGACAAGAACAAGTTATGCTATGGGTAAAGGCCCAGTATTACCAGAGGACCCAACTAAACCTATAAATCCTTTTCAACCAAAACCTACAGGACCCGTGTTGCCTGACAAAAGTATGATGGCTGAATTTTCTCTACAAGATTACATGGACGAGTTTGAACGTGTGTTTCCTGAAATGAAAAATAAAAGAGGAACACAAGAATATATGGATATGCTAGAAGATTATTTTAGAGATAGACTATCAGAATTAGAAACAAGCGGCAGGGTTCGAGCGGCAAGCGGCGGGCTAGCTGAAATATTAAAGGTATAATGAAGATCGCAGAATACAATGAAATGATGGCATATCTGTTGCGGCCAAAACCAAAGATGCAAGTTGCAGATTTAGTAGATGACTTAGAACCTGGTTCATTAAAAGATGAATTACTAAAAGACTTTGACCCGTCTCAAGAAACTTACGAAGAATACTTACAAAGAAAAAGTTTAGATAGACCATTTAACATGGCTGATGGTGGTAGAGCTGAATTTCAAAGAGGGACGGATAATCCAATGAGGTACATAAAAGAAGGACCTGATGGTTATAGGGTTAATTATTCTAGAAATATACTTCAGAGAAAAAAAGGACCATTTAAAACTTTAAAAGAAGCAATGAGGATAAGAGATGAACTTGATATAGAATACAATAAATTAAAAGCACAAAAAGGAGTAATCGAACCTGCTATTAAAAAATTAAACAATCCACCAGACCCTAAAAAACCTTGGAGATATTTAAGATCAGGAAGTCAAAGAGGACCTAAAAAAGCAAAAAGAATAGTAGAATATTTTGCAACAGAAAAACAAGCTAAAGATGCACAAGCTGCTGCAACAAAAGCAAAATTTGCTGGTCAAACTAAAGTGCCTCAATCTGCTTTTAATGAGATTAAAGCTAAAATTAAAAAAGGAAATACACTAGCAGAAATAGCTAAAGATTATAAAGGTGCAGATGAAGATACATTAAGAAATTTTTTAAGAAAAAATGATACTACTTATTCTCAATTAACTTCTAACGTAAGTTATATAGATGATAAAAAATCTTTAGACTACATAAAAAAGAATTATGGAAAATTAAAAGGTGAAACAATGGGTAAAGCTCTTTACCCTGATTTACCTGCATCAACTCAAGAGTCAAGAGTTCGTAAACTAGTTGCAAAATTATTAGCAGAAAAAGAAATTACTTACACTCCTGCATCTATGATCGAAGAAATAAGAGAAGAAAAAGGTTTTGATCCAGACACTTCAAAGAAAAAAGTTAGAGATGTTAGAAGAAAAAAAATTAAAAAGTTTAGTGTGACTGCTTTTGAAAGAGCTATGCAAGGAAGTAAAGCATCACAACTTTCTCACTTAGATGATTTAGGTTCTGAACTAGTTAGATTTGAAACTCTTGGTTATTCTCCTCAACGAATAAATCAAGAGATATTAAAAAACGTAGATCCTTATTTAAATCAACTTTATGAAGAAAGAGCTAAACTTTTAAAAAATAAACCAAAAGGTTATGTCGACAAAGTAAATAAAATTAATGAAAAAGGTGCAGCTGTTGCTTATGGAACTAAAGGTTATAAAAGTTTTAAAATAGAAGAACCTATTACAGGAAGAACTTATAGATTAGGATATGATGCCTCTAAAACAGTTGATCCTTTTGGCCAGTTCGGAAGCAAAACAATTCAAGAACAAGCACCGGCAAAAATTAAAAAAACTTCTAAAGCTTTAGAACAAATAATACCAGATCCTGTAGAAAGATATTTTTTTATAGAAAATGCTAAAGCAGTTCAAGAGGCTCAAGCAAAAGTTCCAAAAGTTGAAATGGATAAAATAGCTCAAAATTTAGAAGAGCTTGGATTTGATACAGATCCTTATAAAAAAAAGATGTTAAATGTTAAGGGAGAAAGAATGACTCCTATTGAATACATGTTAGCAGAAGAAGCTAAACAAAAAGCTGTTCCACAAACTAAAAAAGAAAAAATATTAACAAATATAGGTAAAGGAGCAAAAGCAGTTGGTAAAGTTATTAAACCTGTAGGTTATGCTTTTGGAGTTAACGCTCTTAAAACTGCGATTACAAAAGCAGATGAACAAGGTTTAGAATTATCTAATATAGATAAACTTATGGCATTTGATTCTGGAGATGCAGAGGTAGCTCTTAACAATGCAAGAAGAAGAATAGATCCAGAATTTGCTGCACAAGAAAGAGCAAAAGATTTAGCACAGATGTCAGATGATTTTGAAGAGGTAGGGTTAGATGACATCGGCATGCAAGAATACACAGAGGATTATAAGATATGATCGGCAAAAAATCAGGCCCACCACCTAAATCTGGACCAATGCCTCAAGGGTTGAATATTAACTATAATACTGTTAAGACAGTGAAACTGGAGAAAATAAATGGCAGAAATAGACAAGTCTTTACCAAACGTAAAGCAAACAATAAACGTTCCTAGTCCGGAAGAAGTACAAGTAGAATTACAGGAAGAACAACAACCCGATCAACCAGTAGACATTCAATCAAATGAAGATGGCAGTGTTGATGTAAATTTTGATCCAAAAGTTGGAAGCTTACCACAAACAGATGAGCACTTTGCAAATCTTGCAGAGTTATTACCTGAAGAAGTATTGGCTCCAATAGGTCATGAATTATACGAAAACTATACAGACTACAAAGCATCAAGAAAAGATTGGGAAACTTCTTACACAAAAGGTTTAGATCTTTTAGGATTTAAATACGAAGATAACACAGAACCATTCAAAGGTGCATCAGGTGCAGTTCACCCAGTATTAGCAGAAGCTGTAACACAGTTTCAATCTTTAGCTTACAAAGAATTATTACCATCAAACGGTCCAGTCAGAACTCAGATTATTGGTACACCAACTCCAGACAAAGAATCTCAGGCAATGAGAGTAAAAGAATTTATGAATTATCAAATTATGGGCGAGATGAAAGAATACGAATCTGAATTTGATCAGATGTTATTTTATCTACCACTTACAGGATCAACATTTAAAAAAGTTTATTACGACGAAATTATGCAGAGAACAGTATCTAAGTTTGTTCCTGCAGATGATTTAATTGTTCCGTACACGGCTACCTCATTAGACGATGCGGAAACAATTATTCATGTAGTTAAAATGTCAGAAAACGAATTACGAAAACAACAGGTTGGTGGTTTCTATAGAGATATAGAATTAACTCCAGGTCAAGAAAACGAAACACAATCACAAAAAAAAGAACGTGAGTTAGAAGGTTTAAGTAAAGGTAGAGATCAAAGATTGTTTACACTTTTAGAGTGTCATGCAACTTTAGACATTGAAGGTTTTGAAGATACAAATACAGAAGGTGAGCCAACAGGAATTAAACTTCCGTACATTGTTACAATCGAAGAAGGATCACGTGAGGTATTATCTATTAGAAGAAATTATGAAATAGGTGATACAACAAGAAATAAAATACAATATTTTGTACATTTTAAATTTTTACCAGGTTTAGGTTTTTATGGTTTTGGTTTGATACACATGATTGGTGGATTATCAAGATCAGCAACAGCAGCATTAAGATCGCTCCTTGACGCCGGTACCCTGTCTAATTTACCAGCAGGATTCAAGATGCGTGGTATCAAGATGCGAGACGAAGCACAACCTATTCAACCAGGAGAATTTAGAGATGTTGATGCACCAGGTGGTAATTTAAAAGATGCATTTATGCCATTACCATTTAAAGAACCATCACCAACACTATTACAATTAATGAGTGTTGTTGTCGGTGCAGGACAAAGATTTGCATCTATTGCAGATATGCAAGTAGGAGAAGGCAATCAAAATGCTGCAGTTGGTACAACTGTAGCTTTGTTGGAGCGAGGATCTAGAACAATGTCAGCAATTCATAAAAGATTATATGCTTCTATGAAACGTGAGTTCAATTTAATGGCGAGAGTTTTTAAACTTTACTTACCTCCAGTTTATCCATATGATGTTGTTGGCGGTCAAAGGCAAATCAAACAATCTGATTTCGACGACCGAATAGATATATTGCCAGTTGCGGATCCGAATATATTTTCTCAAACGCAGCGGATATCACTCGCTCAAACGGAGATGCAACTGGCAGCTTCTAATCCTGCAATTCATAACCAATACGAAGTGTACAGAAACATGTATGAAGCGTTAGGTGTAAAAGATATTGATATAATTTTAAAAAAACCAGAACAACCGACTCCAAAAGACCCAGCATTAGAACATATTGATGCTTTAGCTGGCAAACCTTTTCAAGCATTCCCTGGACAAGACCATCAAGCGCATATTACATCGCATTTAAATTTTATGGAGACGAATATGGTAAAAAATGCACCGATGGTTGGCGCTGCAATACAAAAAAACATACTTGAACACATAAGTTTGATGGCACAAGAGCAAATTGAGATAGAATTTAGAGAAGAATTACCAAAATTAGCTCAAATGGGTCAGATGATGCAACAAAATATGCAAAATCCACAGCTTCAACAAGAAATGCGAATGCTACAAGAGAAAATTGAAGGTAGAAAAGCAGTTTTAGTGTCAGAAATGATGGAAGACTTTGCAAAAGAAGAGAAAAAGATAACTTCACAGTTTGATAATGACCCAATTGCTGCATTAAGAGCAAGAGAATTAGATTTACAAGCTCAAGAAAATGCTAGAAAAGAAAAAGAAGGCAAAGAGAGATTAAATTTAGATAAAATGAGAGCAATGATGAATGATCAAAATCAAGATGAGAAGTTACAACAGAATGAAGAGCTTGCAAAACTAAGAGCAGACACTTCAATACAAAAAACTATCTTAGGTAAGACAATTCCATCAGGAGATAAGATGACTAAGAGTGTTTCAATAATTAGAGGAGAAAACTAATGTGGTTATCAGCGATTAAACTTGCAGTATCTGCAGGAAGTAAAATTTATGCTAACAAGCAAAGAACTAAGATGGCAATGTCAGATGCACAACTAATGCATGCTGAAAAAATGGCCCGAGGTGACGAAGCTTACCAAGGAAAATTGCTAGAGGCCCGACAGTCAGACTGGAAAGACGAGGCCGTTTTGATAATTCTCAGTTTGCCCGTGTTGGTGCTCGCTTGGGCAGTAATATCGGACGATCCGACAGCGATGGACAAGGTAAAATTGTTTTTTGATATGTTCTCGCAGCTCCCGTCATGGTTCACTAATCTTTGGATCCTTGTCGTGGCGAGCATATATGGTATAAAGGGAACACAAATATTTAGAAACGGAGGAAAAAAATAATGGATAAAAAATTAAAACCAGTTCCTGCAGGGAACAAAGGATTACCAAAACTACCAAAAAAAGTTAGAAATAATATGGGTTTCTTAAAAAAAGGTGGAATGGTAAAAGATAAAAGATCACCTTTTATGGGTGGTGGCGTTGCTTATAAAGGTGGCGGAAGAGCTATGAAAAGAAAAGGTGGAAAAGTATAATGAGTAAATTATATAACAGAGTCAAAAGAGCTGGCGGTGGACCTGGTCTATACGCAAACATTGCAGCAAAGAAAAAAAGAATTGCTGCAGGTTCAGGTGAGAAGATGAGAAAAAAAGGTGCTAAAGGTGCACCAACTGCAGCTAACTTTGCAAGAGCAGCACAAACAGCGAGGTCTTAATGGCAAAACTATGTCCTAGAGGTAAAGCCGCAGCGAAGCGAAAATTTAAAGTGTACCCTAGCGCGTATGCTAATATGTATGCTTCTGCAGTTTGTTCAGGTAAAGTTACACCAGGTGGTAAAAAGAAAAATAGAAAAAAAGCTGCTATGGGTGGATTAATGGGTGCAGGTTTAGCGAGAAGAAAAAGATTAGGCTGTGCATAATGGCTGAAAAAGGTTTAAGAGCATGGGTAAAGGAAAATTGGGTCGATATTGCGAACAAGCGAAAAGATGGTTCATTCCCGAAGTGTGGAAGAAGTGGTGGAGAAAAAAGAAAAAAATATCCAAAATGCGTGCCTATTGCAAAAGCAAGAGCGATGTCCAAAGGGCAACGTGCGGGTGCCGTAAAGAGAAAACAAGCCAAGGCAAATACTGGGCCAACCCCTGATAGAGCTGCAACATTTGCAAAAAGAAAAAAAGCAGCAATGGGTGGATACATTGGTAGTAGTATTAGAACTAGTTATGATGGTAAAGTTTTATCAAATCCATCTTATGAAAAATATTATAAGGGCATGATCTAATGAGACAGTTTTATTCAAAAGGTACAATGCCCGCAAGAAATAAAAAAAACTTTAGATCTACAAAGTCTGGAGCAGGTATGACACGAGCCGGTGTCAAAGCCTACAGAAGATTAAATCCCGGTTCTAAATTAAAAACAGCCGTGACTGGAAAAGTGAAAAAAGGGTCAAAAGCTGCAAAACGTAGAAAATCATACTGCGCTAGATCATTAGGGCAATTAAAAAGGTCCTCAGCAAAAACACGTAACGATCCAAATTCAAGAATAAGACAGGCACGGAGAAGATGGAAATGTTAAATGAAAATAGCAATACTAAATGCGCTTGAAGCTAAATACGAAGCACAAGTAGCAGAAGCACACGCAACAATAAAAATCTATTTAGAAAATTCAGTCGGTATTGGAGAACATCCACAACACATTGAAGAAGTGGATAAACAATTACAAAAAATTGCTGATGCTGAAGAAAAACTAAATGCTCTAGAAGATTTTAGAGAAGAAAGGAATGAAAAATAATGGAAGATGGATTAACGATTGTATCAAAGATGCAAAAACTAATGAGAGATAATTTACAAAAAGTAGGTGATGTTCTAATCAGTGGTGGTGTTGACAACATGGAAAAATACCAGTATATGTTAGGACAAGCTAGAACATATCAATTAATGTTACAGGAAATCTCTAACCTGCTAGATAATAAGGAGCAAAAAGATGAAAAAGGAACAGTTATCGACCTCAACACAAGAGGTCCCAAAACTTAAAACAGCTTTGTTAGATAAAATACAAGCTGAAAAAAAACCAGAAAAAGATTTATCAAAAACTGAAGATAGTAAGTTGCCAGAACCAACAGGCTGGAGACTTTTAGTTTTACCTTTTAAAATGAAAGATAAAACTAAAGGTGGATTATATTTAGGACAAGAAACATTGGAGAGACAACAAGTTGGATCTAATTGTGGAATGGTTTTAAAAACAGGACCACATTGTTATGATAAAGAAAGATACCCTGAAGGACCTTGGTGTAAAAAAGGTGATTGGGTTATCTTTGCAAGATATGCTGGATCAAGAATACAGATAGATGGTGGGGAAGTTAGACTGCTAAATGATGATGAAATTTTAGCAACCATCGAAAACCCTGAAGATATATTTCATCAATATTAAAACATAGAAGGAGTAAACTATGCCAGAAGAACAAAAACTAAAACAAGAACCAATGGTTGACATTGATACTTCCGGTCCGGAAGTAGAAGTTAATCTTGAAGAAGAAAAACAAGTTGAAGAACCAAAGGAAACGTTACAAGTCGAAGAGAAACAAGAAACAGAACCAAAAGAAGAAATAAAAGTTGAAGAAACTAAAGAAGAAGTAAAAGAAGAAACAGAAGAGAAGAAAAAAGAATTAGAAGAATATAGTGATGGAGTGCAAAAAAGAATTGCAAAATTAACTAAAAAATGGCGTGAAGCAGAACGACAAAAAGAAGCTGCTTTAGAATACGCTAAAGGAGTTAAAGCTGAGCAAGAAAGTTTGCAAACTAAATTAAAAACTATAGAACCTAACTATGTAAGCGCAATGGAAGGAAGAGTAATATCTGGACTTCAAGCTGCACAATCACAATTAGCAAAAGCAAGAGAAGCAGGAGATATAGCTGCTGAAGTTGAAGCGCAAAAAATGATTGCAAAATTAGGTGTTGAAGAAGCAAGAGTTGCTAATTTAAAAAAACAAGCTGAAGCAAAATCAAAAGAAACTGTTTCAACTCCAACTTTAGATCAAGCAATAGCTCCTAGAACTAAATCACCTGATCCAAAAGCAGAAGAATGGGCTGAGAAAAACCCATGGTTTGGAACAGATAATGCAATGACTTACACTGCATTTGACTTACATAAAAAACTAACCGAGGAAGAAGGGTTTGATGCGCAAACAGATGAGTATTATTCTGAAATAGATAAGCGTATGAGGCTTGACTTTCCGCATAAATTTGGTAATACTGAATCAACGGCATCGACAAAGCCTACACAAACAGTAGCTTCAGCAAAGCGAAGTGTAAATTCTAAGTCGCAGAAAACCGTGAGACTCACGCCGTCTCAAGTAACAATTGCTAAAAAATTAGGTGTGCCACTAGAACTTTATGCGAAACAATTAAATATCACGAAGGAGAGATAAGCATATGACAAATAAAAAAATAGACTCCCGTGCGAGCCAAACAAAAGTTAAAGAACAGAAAAAAGTTTGGACTCCACCATCATCTTTAGATGCTCCACCCGCACCAGATGGTTATAAACACAGGTGGATAAGAGCTGAGTCGGTAGGATTTGATGATTCATCAAATATGTCGGCAAAGTTAAGATCAGGATACGAGCTTGTAAGAGCTGATGAATATTCTGAAGTAGATTATCCAAGTGTACAAGACGGGAAATACAAAGGAGTTATCGGAGTTGGCGGCCTTTTGCTGGCAAGGATACCGGAAGAAATTGTCAAGTCGCGCGAAGAGTATTTTGCAAAACAAACTCAAGACCGAAATGACGCGATCGAAAACGATTTAATGAAGGAACAGCATCCAAGTATGCCGATCAATAGTGATCGACAGACTCGTGTAACCTTCGGTGGTACTAAGAAAAGTTAATTTTTTAACAATTCTTACCAACGAATAAATTAAATCGTACTGGAGGCCTTTCGAGGCAGGTACATAAGGAGATAAAACTATGGCTAACAAAGACGCAGCGTTCGGTTTCAAACCTACAAGACATCTTACAGGTGGATTAATCAGAACGGAAGAATATGCTATAGCGGCAAACTACGGATCAGATATTTTTTCTGGTCAAGTAGTTGAAGCAGTAGCAGGTGGCGGTATTGAAGCAGCAGCGGCTGGAGACACTCAACAAGCGGGTGTATTCGGTGGTGTTTTCTATACTGATCCAACAACAAGCAAACCTACATTTAAGCCTTTCTACGCAGCAAGCACAAATGCTTCTGACTTGAAAGCTACAGTGTATGCGGATCCTTATATCGTGTATGAAGCACAACATGATGGTACTGGAACAGCGGCAATGAATAACTCAGGTTTTGATTTTACAGGAGTAGCAGGAAGTACTACTACTGGTCAATCAACTTCAGAGTTAGATACGTCGACTTCTGGAACATCAGGTGGTTTCAAACAAATCGGTATATCAACAGATCCGGACAATAGTGATACTGGTTCAGCAAATGCGAATGCATACGTTGTATTCAATACTGGTGAACATATCTTTAAATTAACAACAGGCGTATAATTTTAGAATAGGAGATTAAATTATGGCAATATCAAGATCAC
>VTLG01006557.1_pt1 | contig 13051 bp, 22 predicted proteins | sample 4694571 | NCBI WGS metagenome assembly VTLG01 (sample SAMN12604809, study PRJNA352737) | marine metagenome | biome: ENVO:00000447; feature: ENVO:00000209|ENVO:00000569|ENVO:01000036; material: ENVO:00002151; isolation source: viral sequences binned using virsorter ... | reverse complement strand
GCCGCACAAGTAACGATTCTTTTCATTACCTCATCTATACTGGCAATCTCTAATGTTCTTTTAGAACCATAATCTTGATTACTAAGTATAATATCTTCTTGTATTTTTACTTTTAGTGTAGCCATTAGTATTTCTTCTTTGTTCTAACCATTTTCTTACCAGTTTTTTTAGAATAACTCTTGGCTTTCTTAATAGATTTAAATATCTTTTTACCAACCTTAGGCATAATTTCTCCTATTCATATGTTTTATATCTTCATCAACAGTTGTATTAGTTAATTCGATATCAGTTCGTTTACCCAATTTACTCATCATATACAAATTAGTAGTAAATTTAGATTCAGATGTTTTTTTACCACACTTTTTACAATAAAACCATCTTTCTGGATTTGGAGATTCACAATGAATACAATCCATTACGCTCCACTAACCACCATTGTAAGTATTCTATCACCATTTAACTGAGTATGAGTAATAGATATAACCTTATTAGTCGTAGAATCTAAACTAGTGACATAATCTTTTACATCCCTAGCCATAGTACCAACATCACTTGCTTCTGTATTAGTATTAGCGAAGTGAATAAATACTTTTGTTTTAACATTTGCATATGCTGCCATAATATCTCCAATTTAAATTTTTTTAGATTCGGGGGCCGCCCTTTATACGACAGCCCCCACAGCTCTAATAGCTGCTAACTTTATTTATTTAGTTTACGATGTAGTGATTGCATCATCAATACTAGAAAGTGCGCTTCCAACGTATTCTCCATCAGTCCACAATAACTCAAGGTAATCACCTTTTTGAGCACTAGTTCCAACAATTACATTGGAAACTTGTGTACCTGCTGTTGAATTAGAAGCATTACCACCAGCGTCTTTCATTACAAAACTAACGATTGCGCTTCCAGCCGCTAAAGTAATAGCAGCAGTTGGAGTTTCTTCTTTTACGATGAATCTATAATGAACACCTTCTTCACCGCTAGTAGCAGTTGGAAGTGTTATTGAGTAAGCACCACCGGCGGAAGAAAGAGTAAATACTTTTCCACTATCATCATTAGTTAGTGTACGAGCTACTTTTATTTCTTCAACTTTCTTTTTAAATCCGGCTGTTTGACCACTATTTTGATTTAGATAATCACTTCTCATTTTACACGCCCTCCAAATTAATCAAAGCATGAGTTTCAGGAAGAGAAACTTCAAGACCTGCTTCTGTAAGAATCATGTCTTTTCTCAAATCTTCATCTGCTGCTTGAACATTTGTTTGGATAGAGGTATCTCGATTAATACCATTACCAACAAGAGGTCGGTAAGATACATGGTCTAAATCAACCATACACAAGAAACCTGCGGACATACCTCTAAATAGAGGTTCTTTAACAAGAGAGATATCACCATGAACAGTCTCAATTCTCATAATACGATGTCCAAATGAACCTTCACTTTTCTGAAAGTTATAAGCCACAGCTCCCGCATCAGTCATATCGAAAGAATTATCAATAAAACCACTCAGTTTGTTAAAGTGTGAAATAACAGGAAGACTAGCTAATGCCAGTTTTGCTGAACTTCCACCCCTTGCTGGGTCAAATATAACTTCGAAATCAGAAAGTAAATCATCATAAGTCCATTGTGCAGCTGTATTAGATTTTAAGTAAGCCTTGTCTTCTGTATAAGACATTTGTTCACCACCTAAAACTGCCTGAGATTGTGAGTTTGCAATAATATGACCAGCGATACCATCAGTATAGTTAATACTATTCTGACTACCACGCATACCAAATAACATCGCACGTTCAATGTCAATCTTATGTTCTCTTAGTTTAAGATTCCAGATACGTTGCCATTCGTCAGCGTATCCACGATAAACTTGTGCACGAGCTGTATTGCTCATTTCACAAGCTGTTTTAAAAATCTGAGTATATCCATAATCATGGTCTAACTTTTGAGACCATACGTCTGGAGCCCCAGAACCCTCTTCAAATGCAGTTCCGATAACAGTACACTTCGTATTATCATCAACAGCCGTGGTAGAACCATTAGCTGCAGCGATAGTAGTTGCTGATACTGTTGTTACAGTAGAAGATGTTTGAACAACACTATCCAACCGAACAGTACACCATTCAGGTTGGGATGTTGAATCGTCATCTTCACCGATAGAAACAACCATACCGGGAATAAGCCATGCGACATTAGCCCCGCCTGATGTATCAAATGTTATTGATGTTGCGCTTCCAGCTGCGGCAACTGTAACAGCTGCTTGGGCTAGAAATGCTCTATCAGTAATAGATACTTTTGTTCTATCTTCTAAAAATCGAAACTGTGAATCTGAAGTAGGAACTTTTGCTACTTTAGACAGATATACGAAAAATGGAGACTCGTCCGGGGATAGTTCTGCTACCCTATCACTAAAGTCGAATAATCGTCTTGTGTGAAAATCAGTATTAGATGCACCCGGAGTTCGTGAGCCATTTGCCGATAAACTGCCAGCACTATATGTTGCCATATTCAGTACTCCTTAGTTTATTGTTTTTGTAACACATTACTCCTGCTTCCCGCTTTCATTATGGAATCCCACATTGCGTCCTTTTCGGACTTTGGTTGATTGGCCTCTTGGCCCTGTAGAACTCCTGCAGTGCGGGGAGCCTCTCGTGCGGCCTTAACCGCTTCGAATGAATTAGGAGTTGGTTCACCTGATGGCAAAACGGCAGATTGTTGATTACGTGTCTTGAAAACATCAACTAACGTATCCAGAGTCATGCTACTACCCGGGTCAGTTGACCATTCCATAAATTCACGAACCTCTGATTCTGTCATCTTATGAACCCCTCTTAAATCATTCATTGTATTATTAATCAGCATTTGCTCTTGCATTTGAGCGTTTTGTTGTCCGATTGCCTGATTCACAACTTCATGCTCCCTCTCTTGACGAAACTTGTAGCTCGCTGATTCAGGTTTATAATACGCATCCCAAGGATTAAATTCATCCTCAGGCAATGAAGATGTATTATCAACAACTGGTTGTCTCTGATTGATGTTGTTAGCTATATGTTGCATATCCTGTTTCATCTTATCGTTCTCAGATTTCTGTTTGTCATACATTGACTGAAATTTCCGAGTTTCATTTTCCCAATCTACCTGATATGTTTCACTTTGTCCAACCCCATGGTCAGCAACAGGGACATCTTGATATCCAAGTTCTTCATTTAAACCAGTATCTTCTAATACTTGACCTTCTATATTGACTTCACTCATAACTTTCTCCTCGCGATATCCTTAAAATTTAAGGAATAGAACCGATACCTTCTCCAAATTCTTCAATTTGGGGTTTCAATTTTTCCATTTCAAGTTGTACCGCACTAGTAAGTTTATTTGATTGTACTCGCCTATCGGCTTTCGCATCAGACTGCACCTCGGAAAGCTTGGATTTAAATTTCTCAACTTCAACCCGTTTCCTGTCAGATACAGACTCTCTCTGCGCTGTTTGCAAGTCTCCTTGCAATTCTTTGTTTTGTTCTGAAAGTTGCTGGACTTGTCCCTGCAACTGTTGAATCTCACCCATTCTCTGGATAAGACCTTCTTTATCAAAAATTTCTGGATTCTTCTTTATCACTTCTGTTCTATCTATTAATCCCATTTGGAATGCTTCTGCGTATACTTGATACTCAGTCCATTTACTTGTTGGTAGAGTAGAACCCGGTTCTATACTAACGTCATGTTGACCAATATTATGCCTATCCTTTTGAATATCCATTACAGTTTCACTATAATCATCATAGTAATTAGCCATTACTTCATTAACATTATTATTTGCCTGAACTAATCTAAAAATCTTTTTAAATGTATAATGACCTTTTGATAATCCATAAACTACTTGACCGAGTTTTCTAATACCCAACTCAATATCACGTAATTTAGATTTAGGTCTTTCAGCACCCTGTGCTAACATTCTTTCTGTCCCACGTACAGTATCAGGAGCTTTCTCAGCAAATCCATGCATTAGTTCTGGTAAACCAAATGTAAAGTCTATATAGAACTCACATGACTGTATCAATTTATAAAATTCACCAGCAAGTGGTGTAGGAGCTGGGAAATGTGGTTCACCCTGAGAACTATCAACTTCTATAACAGCATTTGGATTTGACCAATCCTGTTCAAGTTGACTAATGTCATCTACACTACCTATTGGAACAATTAATTTCAGACCCGCAGAAGCCTGAGCATGAGACAAAGCTAATGACCAGAGTTTATTCAATAGTCTTTGCATAGGTCTCGCCCTAGAAATGTCAGACCTCGGGTAGGGTGTACCACTATAAATATTTGGAAGTGGTACAATGGGATATATGTCAGTATTGAGAACTGCTTCGTATAAAACAATTTCTCCAACAGAGGCCACTACCGCAATACGGGTCTGCAAAATTTCCTGAAATTGGACTAGTCCACGTTCAAATACTCCGGGATTCTCTTCAAGAAATTTCTGAAATTCTTCTTCATTTAATATCATTTCTTCCTGATTATTAACATCTGCAATTAAATAAAAAGGAATTTTTGTTTTATAAAATCTTTCTAATACCTGATATTTTTCCTGATATGAGTTTTCTAAATCTTTAGATTCAGCAGGAGTCCAAGTTTTTTGTTGGTTACTTTGTTGAGATGATGGATAATCTTCATCATCACTATATCCAGATATATTTTCTAACAACCCTTCTTCCATTTCTCCAGTTTCAGGGTTTTGTTGTGGCCCAATCTCAGGATACATATTTACAATTTGTTCACCAGTTAAAATTGTAGATAGTATTATATTATCAGCATCCTTAAAATATCTATCTCTACTCGTAGATGGAACATAAATACGGAATGGATTAATACTTGTAAATTTTACTTCTCCTTTTCCAAAATCAGACTCAGTATCAATATAAGCGTACAAATAACCTAATCCAGATGAACTATGGTCATGTATAGCTTCTTTGAGTTGAGCATTTCCATCAGAGATTTCCCAGATATAACTTAATATTACTCTCCACATCTTAGCAATCTTTACATCTGAATCTTCTCTTGGTATAACTGTAAAGGCTGGAGATGATGATGTTAGCATAGCTTTAAGTTTCTCAACTGCTGGGCCAACTCTGTCCATTGGAACAGCTGCTTGGTTCCTGCTTTCTAACTCATCTACTTCATTATCGCTAAAGTGGTTGCCATAGAAAAAATCAATATCTTTCCTAGCCTCAGTATCCCAATCGGAACGGGCATCACGATATCTACGATATAGCTCTCTGGTGGTCTTTGCTCTTGGGTCTTCTTGTATTTGCATATAAGCTCTATAAGTTAATAAACAATTATAATACTTGTCAAGAGCAAATATAAACTTTTTTTAGCTAACCCTTGCACCAGTAAACCAGTTATATTTTTTGCTAGATTTTGAAGATTTGCCACGTGTATCTACTTCTTTCCTATCAACTTTGCCACTTAATGGTGGCTTAGCATAATAATCAGCATAGTATAGTCCATCAAGAAGGTCATCATGTTTAGCAAATGGATGTTCAAAAAACTCATCAACAATTTCTGTCATGCTATTTCTAATATACAATTTTTTTGAGTTTACAATAGGGCCAAGAGATGTTTCTAATCTATCTTCCTTCTTAATTCCCGCTGGTGGTCTAACTCCCTTAAAGATGCCGGGTATCAGTCTTCTATCTTTTGTGGCTATTCTTGTAACCATATCACGAACCATTTCCTGAGCAGCTACTGTTTCTATGGTAACTCTTTTAACTGGAGCGTATTTCTTAGCCAATTCAATAATTTTCTCTGGAACATCGAATGTTGGTATCCTTTCATGAAAGTATTCCAATATATACCTATTTTTATTTTTATCAATACCAATAACTAAAATAACCTGAAAATCAGATTTCTTTGTAGCTGTAGCAGCAACATCAACCCCTATATACACATTAATGGGAATAAAGTTCCCATCATCGTCTTCAAGGTATGCAAATTTATCTTTAGATACAAAAGTATGATTATGTTTCTGTATTCTGTCAATCTTAAAAGATGCATCAGAAATATCACGAGCATCATTCATATACTCCTGAGCAAACTTATTAACCATACCAGCTTCAATAAATTCTTTTTTCTTAGTATCAAGTTTATCTAATGAAAATTGTTGAGGCCATAATGGCTTCCCATCTTCAATGGCTTTATGAAATGTAACATCCCAAGGATATTTACGACCTTCTTTTTCAGCATTCCTTGTTCCATCAACAATCATTTGTAGAAATGAGTCATAATGAACAATAGTCCCAGCTAACCATATCCATCCCTCATTACCCGGTGTCTCTTCAAGAGCGGGATATACAGTAGATACAATCCATTTCTTAATCTCATCACGTCTTTCTGGTGTTTTAGTATTTAACTCAGATTCGAAGTCATCAAGAATAATACCAGTATAACGTACATCAATCTCAGTACGACCACGTAATCTCTGACTTGTTCCTTTTGCAATTATTCTATCTCCCTTGGCTGAAACAATATCTTTTTCAGTCCATCTATTGCCTACAGCATCACCAGCAAGATTGCCAAAGTAGTATTTAATTTTATCATTATACTCAAAATGAGACTTAACATACTTGATATGGTCAATAGCCTGACCCTGTTCTTCAGCAACCCAAGCAATAAACAATCTATCTCCCTGAGGTGAGAACAACATCTTATGTACAATAGCAGCTTTGGAAAGAATAGACTTGCCAAATCCCCTAGGAAGTATATTACAAATACGGGCCGCTGGTGCTGTAGATAGAAGTTTCTCTGCTACAGTATAGTGAAATGGTGGAGATTCACTTTTATTTAAAAAGTCTTTAGGAAGAAAGGCTCTTCCAAAATATATTAAATCATTTAATGACTTATGAAGTATCTCATCATTAATTTTAGATTCAGATGGAGGAGGAACTATATTAAATAGTTCTACTTCTTTTTTGCTTGCCATTCATCCTGCTCCATTTCTAGTCTTTTTACCATTTTTAATGAGTGTATTGTACTTATGGTCTTTACCTTGAGTTTCCATTTGTCTTTTCTGTTTTCTTTGAAGTACACGCTTTTCCCTACGGCTTTGTAGTGCATATTCTTTCTCCTCTAATTCTTCTGCCCAATAGTCAATATCTAAATAAGATTCAAAAAAACTATTAAAATCAGGCTTCCCCATATAAATCTACTTTATCTGGATTTCCAATATTAACAAGTTCATCATTTTCATAATATACAGAATTACAATATTTACAACTAAATCCCATAGGAAGAGACCTAGCATCAAAAACAATCATTTTCTTATGATTATCTAATTTCTCATTACATACTTCACATTTTTTAATACGACTATTAAAAAGAGGCATAACATATAATGATATATCACTATGAGATATCTTTTTCAGCATGACCTATGGCCTTTATATCGGCATTATCTAATTGTTGCAACTGTTCTCTACTAAATCCTTGGAATACAGTAAGTGATTCAGTTTTCTTATCATTTGGAAACATACCAGCTATTTTCATCATCATTTCAAGAGCTCTTAGTTTATCAGAATCACGGGCATCATAGTTATCAATAATATCTTTAGTTCTTGATAAGAGGTATTCTTCATCAATACCAACTTCACCAAGCATTTTTTTAGTTTCTTCAGTAATCAATTTCTTTACCCTTGTAGTTTTTAATAAAGCGGTTGATGCAGTTTTTGAATATCTAGTATCATTAGTCTTATATAATCTAAGATATGCCTGTTCTGGAGGCATTCCGTTAGCAACATACTTTGCAAACACAATTTCACGACTATTAGGTTTTTTCTCATCTATTCTTTGTTTTCTATGGGTTGTATATTTAGTAAATCTATAAATATCATCAGCTATTTTACCAGTAATTTGGATTGCATCTCTTACAGGATAGGAACCAAGAATAGTACGTACATACTCATTACCATTCTTAAATGTTCCACGATACAATATTCTACATACTTGTCCATCATCTGTCAGTATCCAATCGCCAGTAGATGATTCACGCCAGTCATCAACGAGTTCTTCATCACGATTATCATAAAATTCATCTTTATTGTCGTATAAGTACTCTAACTGTCTTTTTACCAGTTTAGAATGCATAGCGCCACTCCCAACCTAAATTACTTGATAGCCCTTGCCATCCCTCCGGACGCTACACATTTCCATCCACTAGTTTTCCCCATACGTATGTTTTACCTTTATGTATGTCAATTACATCAATTCTAAAATTATTATCATCAAACCAATCAATAATACCAAAAGCGTGGCACCAGTTCGTGTGTCTTCCCCTTAACCACGCATTCTTTTCTTTGGACATATCCTTTAAACAGCCAAGAGTCCAAGCATGATGGGCTCCATCTACATGAGTAACTCCCTGCCGTTGCACGTCGTGTGTATGTCCATAAATAATATTCTTGCCAAGGTTCATTACATGCTGTCTTGTGTGATTAACAGTAGTGTAGTGACCACCATGATAAAAGAATAGTTTGCCAATCTGCATCAAATGTCCATAGGGATAGTACTTATATCCCCTGTCTTTAAGGGACATTATGTTTTTAAACTTATATTGTGACAGATATGGAAATTCTTCTACAAATGAATTGAGCCAGTCATCATGATTACCTTCAATCATGTGTTTATCTGTACAGCCAACGCTTTTTAAGGCATTATCAAACAAATCCAGACCATCATTGACTTTAGCAGCTTCAACTTCTAAATCTTCTATAGTATATTCCAAAGGAGGCCTTTTTCTACGTTTGTACCTCCAAGGTGATATACTCTTCCATTCTCCTAAATCACCAAGGCAAACAAAGATATTGGGTTTAACCATCTTTATAGCCTTTAGAACTACATTAATAGCAGCGTCATCCTGTAAGGGAAAGTGTACATCTGGTATAACAATCGCCCTTCTATGCTCTTTTTTAGGTTTAGGCTTCATATGGTATGATTCCTAAGTCCACAGCAGATACTCGTTCTATTTCCATTGATTCTATTCTCTCTTTTATTTCAGCAACAATCTCTATTTGTTTAGCATTCCCCTTGATAACTTGTTTAATATTCAATTTTTCACATAATTCATGCAATCTATCAACTGTTTCAATTAAATCAAGGTATTCAAATTCCATTACTAACCCCCGGCACAACAATATTATTAAAATAATCACACTTTTTGTCAACTTGGCAAGGTTTATTAGCAAATTTACTCAATATACGAAAAATAAGCACTTTATTACTACTACTCATCATGCAACCAAGGCAATTACCATTATCCCAATTAGCACAATGTTTCATAGCAGTACGTATATTACTATCCTTTACCACTTCAAAAATTTAAATGGCAATTTTACAGGCTTTGCCAAGGCTTTCATTACAGGGCTTTTCTTTGCTCTTGCTTTTCTTGTTGTCTTTTTTGCTTTTGCCATGATATTAATCTCCGTTTTTGTTATAGGGGTAATATAACCACTATTTAATCTAATATACAAGCAAAAAGATTTTATTTCTTTTTAGCCTTAGCTATAATATATATATTATAGCAATATTGCTATATATATATATATATATGCTAAAGTATATAATAAATATTAGCAAGCTATAAAGAGAAGAATGGAATTTGTGTGGAAAATGGGAAAATTGCTGTACAATGTGGGCTATCCTTTTACCCCGCACCCGACCCCGTAGTTTTCTTGTTGAAAAACGGGAGGGAGGTTGAAATTTTTGGTTAAATTAGGTTAAATTATATGATATTACTATTATACATAATGTATGTTATACGAATATTTTCTCTCCCCCCCTAGGTAACCCTATTATACATAATATACATTATACGAATGTTTTATATTTGGGGGGTAAACTTACCCTTCCCCGATAATATCGGAGATATTATTTGAGATTATTATCTACCTAATAAAATGAATGTTACAAACAAGATTGTTTGTTTTAATTCCATATCATTCCTTATTTATTCGTATATTCTTCCCATGAATAAGGAGACTACAATGTCAAAACAGACCACTAAACCAACAACACCAGTTGTTGTACGTGAACCATTGACACTCAACACTCTCCCAACACTACCAACTGAAGTAACAACGTCAGATTGGTACACTTCAATCATACACAACACCTCATTAACTAATGTAGGTGGTGAACAATGGAAGATGTACTTATTTGAATGTTACAACGTTAAAACTAAATCGTTTGATGTTACTCTAATCAAATCGAAAGTTGAGATGTTGTCATCATTTGGTAAAAGACCTCCGAAATCTGAAGGTTTTGGAAGTAATGGAGAGGACTATAGTGACTCCATGAAACAGACCAAACAGGATATAATCAAACTTATCGGTAAAAGTACTGATAGTAATGGTTGTTTTGTTGGTGTTTCAGGTAAACTCTATAAAATACAGAATCCCTTCTTTCGGGAGTTTGTATTGGTCAATGGTAAACCTAAAATGAAAACTACACTTAAAAAAGGTACAAAGTTAGATGATGGTAGTGTAGTGTAATCTAATAACAATACAAAAGGGTGATGTCATTATGATGTTACCCTTTTTTTACAACTGATATTAACCCACACACATAAAACACATAACAACGGAGAAAACATGACAACGAATATATTTAGGTATCATAAGTATAATGAATCTCATGGTTCATATGGTGGATTTACAACACCTGACGAATTCATGGATGAAGTGAGAAAGTTAGGATACACTATTAAAAAATTAGATGGTGGTATTAATTGGAACCTCTTTAATACTGACTGTACTGATGAAATTTGTAGAGAAGTTTTAAGTAAATTAAAAAACAACAAAGAGGTATAAACATGACAAGTAAAACATATTACCTAATGAAGGAAAATAGTTGGGGAACATCTGTAAGACAGACCTTCCACAACGAAGATGAAGCTAAAAAAGAGATGGATAAACTAAACAAAGCTCAATCTCATAGACCTCACCAGTTCCAACTATACTATTATATAATCGAACGCTAAACATGATACAAATATTTTTAGATAGAAAGAACAAAATAACTATTTCGCTCGGTGAAAATAAAGTAGTGAAATATATTCCTACAAAAGACCAACGTAAGTTTATAAATAAATTGTTCGATGAAAATAAATTGCTGTGTACTGATGAAAATGGTAATGAAAAAAGAATTCCTGTAATAATACACGACAACGTAAGAAAGCTCACAACAACTATTGCTGGTGATACTATTGATAGTGCTGATAAATATAGTGGTGTACCAAATGGTGTACGCTACATACCTAATAAGCTCATGACTTACGAGAAAGATAGACAGGACTGGTTGCTGGAAAGACTGAAACGTACTTTTATCAGCTTTGACAATAAAAATTTAACAGACCAAGAATTTAAAACAGAAATGAGACACTTGCTGAACAGATAGGAGAATAGCATGGGAAATATAACTGAAACAGGACATTTTGAGAAGCTACAAGAAGATAGTGAACAAATGAATGATACGATGCAAGAAGATGAAAAACTTGTGTATGAAGAACAATTTGGCAATAAGGATAAATGTAATCTATGTAATGATGACTCGCCTTATGATAAAACAGAGCCAATAAGTGAAAGAATAGGATATATTGAAGGCTCTGGCCAGATGTGCTTAGATTGTTATGAAAAAGTTTATGGTCATGAATGGAATAGAAATAGAGAGCAGAAGATAAAAGATGAGCAAATAATATTTACAAAAGATAAAACAAAGAAGTTACAATTAATGTATAATAAAGCTGTAAAAGACAGTGCTGAATCATTTTTGTTTGAAGGTAAGGAAATTTTAACAGGTTTTGCTAAATATTTAATAGAAGCTTTAAAATTGAAAGGAATGTAAAATGGAGCAAAATAATGAATAAATGTATAAAAATGATAGAAAGATTTATGGAAGCTACCGCTAGTGATAAAGCAGGTGAAATAGTCCTGTTGTACGCTTTGGTAGTAGTTTTATTTCAACTAATAAGGATAGTGCTATGACTACAGCAGAAAGAATAGAAATACTTTCAAAAGTAGAAGTAATTGCTACTACAATGAAAGAAGTATCAGAAGAGTTTCTAAAAGTACCAACTACACAAGCGAATATTGATTCGCATTTAGAACTTGCACATTTATTTACTAAACTAATGAAAGCTACAAAATCATTAGCAGATACGATAACTAGCATGAAATAATTAATTACCCCAACTATTAGTTGGTGCCCCTTCAGTTTAGTCATGTTTTCTGTTGGGGCAAAGATTTGAATAGGAAATAATAGTATGGTAACAAGAAAAAAATGGTATGGCAGAATATTTACTGATGATATAGTATTAGATGCTAAGGATGTTGATAGATTGCCAAAATACATACAAATATTAGATAAAGATAAAAATCATTTAATAACTGTTGCAACTCATTTTGTAGATTATGAAGATGAAGATGGCAACGAACTATGTAATAAAGATGATACAGATTTAAAAAATTATTTGGCAGGAAAATAAAAGATTTGAATAGAGAGTCAGGGTCGCTAGGACGGGCTATGCGAGATGAACACCGACACATTAACTTGCTGGAAACTTGGGTGTCGCCCAGTAGTCAACGCTCCAAGTCCTATGACTGGAATGAATAATGAACGGAATGTCTTGGCTCTCTAAAGTTTCAGGGTTGGGTCGTTCCCAGCATAAGTGGGTCACTCCCAGTTATGTCAGATTGGTAAATGTTCGCATCAAGCCAGTTTGCCCTGATTACCTTTGTAGGGTTGATTGAAGCCAACAGTAATAAAACCGACTGTGTGAGTGAAGGCGTAGTAACAATAAAGCCGGATATCATCCCTACATTAAAGATTTGTGCTCGGCATGAGGCTGAGCCATTAATAAAAAAGGAAGCGTTATGGCGAAATACGAAACACCTAACGAACCTAGCCCAGATGTATTGTACAATGTAGATTGTCTGCACGGAGCTCTAAATGATAATGGGTATGTTTGCTCACATGATTTTACTAGCAAAGTAATGACATCTATACACA
>VTLG01003073.1_pt1 | contig 13052 bp, 6 predicted proteins | sample 4694571 | NCBI WGS metagenome assembly VTLG01 (sample SAMN12604809, study PRJNA352737) | marine metagenome | biome: ENVO:00000447; feature: ENVO:00000209|ENVO:00000569|ENVO:01000036; material: ENVO:00002151; isolation source: viral sequences binned using virsorter ... | reverse complement strand
CAGCTTATCAAAAAGATCAACGTTTACAAGACCCACGATTAGATGCATTTATGATGGCAGGAATGAGGCCAGGTGATACTTTTTCTAATTCACCTTTACCTCCACAATTAATGAATCCTAATTTAGGTTCTGTACCTTTTGGTCAAAATACAGCAATGTCACCTCAAGAGTTTGCTAATTTTGTTTCAAAAACTCAAGGATTAAAAGATCAATCTCGTCAAACTTATACGCCAGGAATGTAATGTCACGTAAAGAAGCTACGGATATACATCCTGGCCTGATTGCGGCAACAATTGCGTCAGCTGCAAAAAATCAAGGTTATGGATCTCAAATAGATGGTTGGGATGAATTTAGTTCTGAGATGAAATCTTTTTTATGGGTTAGACAATTCCATTCTAAAGATACAGGGGCATTAGCATATATAGGTAGAAGTCAATCATGGTTAACAAAATGGGTAAATAGAAATACAGATTTTAAATATGCATGTCAGAATGTACGACAAAAATCTGTAGGGGTAGATGAACTACCTAACAATGAACTTAAACGTGTAGCAAAATGGCATTTAGTACAAATGCTTAATGATCCTGAAATACCAGTAGAAAAAAGATTAGCTGTAATAAAACAAATACAAGCTTTACCAGATGAAGAAGGCCCAACTAAAGGAGCTGGACGAGGAAAAGTAAAACCTAAGATAAGACCTGTCACAGCAGATGATATGAAACCTGGAGCAGTTCTTCCAGATAGAAGAACACCCAAAGGACAATTAGAAGATGACTCAATTGCTACGGACAAGATACTCTCCTCATGAAGGTCAGATTGAAGTCCATACATTAAATGCAAAAGAAAAATGGATAGAAGCAGCTAGACGTTGGGGCAAATCACGTTGTGCTCTTGGAGAACTAGAAGCTGCATATTACGAGTCTCTTGACAGATCATTAGATCAAATTAACAAATATCAACTTGTACCACCAGGTTTTCACGCATGGGTAGTCGCACCTTCATACGTTCAAGGTAGACAGGCATGGAATGAAATGCTACAGCTATTAGACCCATCGTGGATTAGAGATACAAATCAAGCTAACATGACTATTACACTCAATGGCCCTACAGAAGAAGTATGGGGACTCATTGAATTAAAATCTGCTGATAATGCACAATCACTACAAACTGTTGGTTTAGATTTTTTATGGGTATCAGAATCTCAAGATATTCCAAATGCAGCTGCAGAAAAATTACGCCCTACCCTACGTCAAGCTGGTCGCATGGGAAAAGCTGTGTATGAAGGGATTCCGTCACTTTATCCAGAACATTGGTTTAGGCGTGGATGTGCCGCAGCTCAAAGAGGTGCACACAAAAACCACAGATACTTTCATTACACTGTATATCAAAACCCACTTCTTAATGACGATGATGTTATAGAAGTAGAAGGCGATAAAGAAGTAATGCCAGAGTCAGCATGGCGAAGAATGTATCTTGCAGACTATTCTTTATCAGCAGGATTTTTTCCTAGTATAGAAGATTGTATACAAGGAGATTTGTTAGAAGCTCCATTACCAGGTAAAAGTTATGTAGCAGGTTTAGACTTAGGTGTTAGCAGAGACTTTACTGTACTTATTGTTATGGATGCAGATGAACGTAGAGTTGTATACCATAAGTTTTGGGATAGCCAGTCATGGGCTCAGGTACAACAACACATAGCTGCAATTAGTGAAGAATGGGGATTGCAAAGAATTGTAGCAGATGCTACTGGTATGGGTCGTGCAATGGTAGAAGATCTTATGACGTATAATATGCCAGTAGAAGGAGTATCGTTACAAAAAAATGTAAGAGAACAAATGCTTGCATCTATGACTGTAGCGATGGAACATAAAACAATAACGTTTCCAGCAATACCTATATTGTTAAGACAGCTTAGAGCATTTCAACATATTAGAATGTCTAATGGAAACTTTAAAGCTCAAGCTCCAGCAGGTGAACATGATGATGAAGTTTTTGCGTTAGGGTTAGCATTGTCAGCTTGTAATGAACCACAAGGTTCTCGTACAAGAGGAAGAGGGTTTGGTAGAAGATATATGCCAACACAAGCTGAAGCTAATAGTGGATATGGTATGGGGGGCATGAGTCCAGGTGAAAAAATAATGAAAGCAAGAAGACTAGCCAGAGTTGAAGAACGATGGGATAAGTCAGGAGTTGATCTATAATGGTAATGATAGATTATAATACAGGCAAACCTTTGGTTATGGGAGATCAAGAATATGACTCATCTGCACCTACAGCAGACGAAGTAGTACAACTTTTCTCTACATACAAAGATCACTTTGAAGTATTTCATTCTCAATGCGATGAAGAAGATGAATTTTATTTTGGCGAAAGACCTGTACCAGTACCAGACGATATGCCAATTGACCCTGTTCGACCTGCAACTCCACATGCAATTGTAAATGTTGCAACAGATCACGTTGATGTAAATAACCCTGCAATATTTGTACCTGCCCCATCACCTAGAGCTAAAAACAGAGCCGAAAGAATACAGAAGTTTTTACAAGGTGTATGGATGCATATACCAGAACATACTAAAAGAACTGTTGTAAAACATTCTATACAGTATGGCGTTGCATTTATGAAAGCATGGTGGGATGGAGACAAATGGCCAGATGCACCACGCATGGAAGATTACAACGATGAATCAGAATATAAAGAAGCATTACAAGATCATCTTGATAAAAGAGATATATCTTTTCCATTTGTATTAGATGTTGTTAGCCCAAGACATATAGTATGGGATGAGTCCCGAACAGGTATGAAATGGGCAATAGAATATTACGATGCATCTTGTAACGATATACAAATGATGTATCCAGAATGGCAACCAATGATGAAATCATCTGAAACAGTTATGTTTATGGAATATTGGGATGACACATGGCATGGAAGAATGGCAGATGGAGAATGGGTATGGGGGCCACACAAACATGGTTATGGATTTAACCCATATATAAAAGTACAACCTGCAGCATCTATGGATTACAATACTGGAGAACCTGAAAGAAAATACCAAGGTATATTAAAACCAGTACATAATTTATTAGATTCTGAAGCAAGATTGTTGACACAGTACGAAGCAATACTTAGGCAATACGCATGGAGAACTATAGACTTTTATGGGCCTGCATCATCAGCAGAAGCAACAATGGATGAATATGAATTGTTTGCATCTAAGAACTGGGTAAGACCTAATGTAAATATTCAAGCATCTCCACTTGCAATGCCACCACAAGAAATACTACAACAACTTGGTATGGTACAGACAATGATTGAGGAAGCTACATTTCCTAATGTTGTCAGAGGTATGCGACCATCTGGTGTATCTACAGGATTTGCATTATCAGTATTAGCAGGTACAGGTAGACTTGTATTTGGTAAATTTGCTGACGCAATGGCTAGAGGTATGGAAGATGCAAACCAAAGGTTCTTAAAACTTATTGTAAATAAAGCTCAAGGTAAAGTTACAGTACATGCACGAAGCACAGTACATGAGTTTGACCAAGCTATATCTCCAGATGATATTAGAGATTTTTATGAAAACTCTGTCACACTTAAAGCAGAAGCTCCAGAAGAACGAGAACGTGAAGCACTATTAGCACTTAGATTGTGGAATGGTGGTAACGGACTTATTAGTTTGTATGAAGCACAGATAAGAGTTGGAATAACTAATCCTCTTGAAGAACAAAACCAACAAGCCGCAGAAAAATTACTTGAAGCAGCTAGAGAACAACAAGCACAAGAAGTTGCACAAGCTGTTGAACTTGAACAACAACGAGCTGCGGCAGCTGATGCTCCATCTCCAGCTAACCAACTTGGTACACAATATTTACCAGGTCAAGCACAGTTGCAACGGCCAGGCGAAAGAAATGTACAAGGTGCTAGAATGGCAACAGGAGAAGGTAGAGAGTCAGTATTTCCAGAAGGAATGGGTGGCTTAGATTTATTAGGATCACAATTAGCAACAGGAACAGGTGGCGGTAGACCAATGCCATCTGGACAGAGGGTAGATTAATGGCTAAAAAAGATACAGATTTATTAAATGATCCATTAGCTTTAGCACAAACTCGTTACAGAGAACAAGTTAACGCATTCAAAAATCAATACTTACCTAAACCAAAAAGTCCAATACAAGAATTTTTTAAATCTGCAAACATTGATCCAAAAGAATGGGGTGTTTTATAAATGGCCCCTCCAGTTGAATTAAATAACGGAACAGTTACTAGAAAAACAATAAATGGTTTTGTTCAATTTGCATTTAGATTTAAAAAAGATATTTCTAAAGATCCGCTTGATTTAGGTACAGTAGATGAAGACTGGAATACCTTGCATAAAAATTTACGTATTGTATTAGGTATTGGAGAGGAAGAAATATTTCTTTCTACAAAAGATTATACAAGACAAACTACAACAGAAGCACAAGCTAGAGCAAAAATACAATGGGAAGAACAACAAACTACAAAATACTTAAATGAATTGTATCAACGTATTGTACAAAATCCAAGGTTTCAACAAGCAGCTGATATTAATCCTTTAAATAGTGAGGAACAAGACGCATGGGATGAAGCTATTTTTGCTCAAATTTTAAAAAGGTTAACTGCACCTAAAGATGGACTGTATGATCCTTATGATATTAAAGAAGATGCAACTCCAGGTGAAACTATTATTGCTGATATTTTAGCAGAAGAATATAATTTTATTTCACAACAAGGTATTAGAAATCCTAACATTTTGTTTAAACAAACAAGAACAAATACTGTGTTTAGAGAAATGAAAGATGAAGGTTGGATCACACAAGAACTATACGACACAGTACTTAATTTACCAAATATAAAAAATAAACCTTTTGAAAATTTAACAGATTTAGAAAAAGAAGCTTTAAATTTAGGCATGAACATTGACTACACAGATTCTGAAAGGTTAACTAAACTTAGTAGAGACGATACTTCTCAAAGTTATAACCAATGGGCTCAATCAACATTACGATCAATTTCAGAAGATGATAAATTAAATGGTAAAGGTAGTGCAAGATTATTTCCTATAAGTGAACAAGATCGTAGCGATGCTATTCAAAGTGAAAGGATTGAAAAAGATTTTAATTTATGGAATGAAGATTTAAATTTAAATAAAGCAATAGAAAGAGTGTCTCCAAAAACTTTTAAAAGTGATAATACTACTGAACAAACTATATTAAATTTGTTGAAAAATAGAATATCAACTAATTTAACAAATTATCAAAATGGACTTAAATATCAAATAGATAGAAACGGAAACACTTTAACACCTGATGAAATAAATAAAAAAACATTTGATCGTTATGTTTTCATTTCTACAAGACAACCTTTAATGGAAGGAGTTTATACTGTAGGCATAGCTCCATCTCCTCTGGACGAAATGTATGAAGAAGAACGTCTTAATTTTGCTAAAAATAATCCTACAGCATATGTTGGATATGAATTACAAAAAAACGGAATGATTACTGAAGATGTTCCATTAGAAATAAGACAAGACTGGAACAGAACTATTCCTCAGATGGAAAACTTTGAACAGTTAAATAGTCAATTTAGTAGAAATAATTTATATAGTTTGGCTTTGCAAGCTAAAAATGAAAAAATTGCTGCTAACACAGAAGCGTTAAAATCGTTAGCAAAAAGTGCATTTGGAATTTCTACTACAACCCCACAATATATTGTTAATGAAATAACTGGAACTAATAAAGCTGTAGATCAATTAGCACAATTAATGTCTAGTTATTATACTGCTAATCCATTAACAACAGAATCTCAACAAGACATTCTTAATAACTTTATGAAAGTTTATGCACTTACTCCAAGTGGAACTATAGCACAAAAACAAAGCTGGCAAGATGGAAATTACAGTTGGGTTCCGGGAACAAAAATTACTATTGATGGTCAAACTATTTTTGATCCTGATAATCCTGAAAGTATTCCAACAACTTATTTTGATGCTAATGTACAAGCTGCACAAAAAGCTATTGACGACATAAATAAAGATGATCCGTTTGCACAAATGAAAGCACAATTTGACGAAAGTAGACCACCTGCTGCTCCATCATTTTTTAGAGATCCAATAAGTTTTGTAGAACGAGTTCCAGAACCTTTTACTGACCAAGAATTATTAAGAGATCTTCAAGCTGCATATGGAGATAGTCCAGAATTTTTACAATTTATTACTCCTCAATTACAACGAATTAGAGATGAATACAGTGTAACTCAAAGACCAGGAGAAGATGTTACTGCAAAAATGACAGACTTTGACGCACGAGATTTTTTCATGCAACAATTTGAAGCTCAAAAACCTAAGTCAATAAAAGATTTTGTTAATAAAAATATTGATAAATATAGAACTGAATTTAGAGCTCAGAGTCCTACATTGTATGAACAAGAAACAAGTAGAATAAAACAAGAACAAGATTTTAAAAACTTACAAGAAGAAAATCTTAGAAGACAAGAATTAATTTCTAAACCAATAACAATATTTAGAAGAAGGAGTAGATAATGGGTTTACCTTCAGAAGATTCAAGAAAAATACCTTCAGAAATAGAAGCTACTCCTACTACATTTCCTGTACCTTTAGGGCCTATACAACAAAACGCATCAATAAATTATTCGCAAATTTTTGATCTTCCTGCTCCAATGCAACCTAATAAATCTAATTTAAACCCAGCTGGGCAAATGATAAGAGATGCATTTCAAGGTTTTTGGAATTTAAAAGATGAACATCCAGATATGTATAACGCTTTTAAAGATACATTTTTATTCACAACAACAGGATCTACTGATCCTAAATTTCCTAAAGCTATTGGAAAAGGAATAATGTATCCAATTGACAAAATAGGAGTAGCTCAAGGAGCAACTAATTCAATTTGGCAAGCTGAATTAGCATCAAATCCACAATATGTTTCTGGTATGGCTAATATGCAAAATATAATAGCAGGCCCAGACAGATTAGAAGGATTAGCTTCAGCAGAAATGTTTCCTGGCCTAGCATTATCTAATCTTATATTTAATCCAAGTAATGCTGGAGTAGATAATTTAAACGATTTTAAAATAAGATTTGAAAAATATTATGCACAGAACAGAGAAAAAGGTATGGCTAAAGTTGAAGCTTCATATAAAGCATCAACTAAAGCATATGAAGAAACTGATTTTCCAATGGAATACAAAGTTTTAGCTGAAACATTAGGATTAGAATTATTTGTTCCATACAGTAAACCATTTAAAGCTGCTTCTTTAGCAAATAAAATACGTAAATTTAATAAATTAACTACAAGTTCAATAGATTTGTGGTTAGGTGGTTTAGACAATTTAACACCTGCTCAAGTAGAAAATTTAACTAAATTAAGTAGGAAAGAATTAATTGAACTTAATTCAGCAGGTTTTATTAAATATAATCCTGAAAATAAAACAATAGAAGTTTTAACTAATCCTCAAAGTGATGATGGTAAAAAAATATTAAATCAATATAAAGAAAAATATGCAGGGCCAGTTGATCCAAATTTACCATTTGATCCGGGAGAAATATATATTCCTGGAGGATATGGAAGAAGACCTTTACCTGGACAAGCAACATACACAAAAACAAATTATGATGAAACACTTGGTTTGGGAACTCAAGCTGGCAGAGATCCAAATGAATTAGTTGCTTTTAATCAACAAAAACAAATAGAAGATTATATAGAATTAAATAGAAAAGCTGCGTTAACTAAAGCAATTGAATCAATAGACAATCTTGGTAATCCATTTGACCTTAGAAGGCATGCAGACGAATTAGATATTCAAAATGCTAATAATTTAACTTCTGAAATACCTACAAATCCTGCAATTATTGGTAAATCAAATGATTCATGGACTGTGCCAGAAGTTATAAACGCATTATCTGTTGGTGCAAAAAATGGAACACGCACAGTATTTAAACAAAGTGATGAAAATGAATTAATTAAATTTATTAGAGAAAATGGAATTGATCCATATATGAGCAGTGATCCAAAAATTGGAACTGTAAAAATATCACCTGAAGATAATACGACAGAATTTTACCTTGCAGCATTTGATAATCCAAATAAACCTGGCGTACAAGTTGGATTAGGTTCAAAACCTTTCCAAAGACAATATGTAATGTATAGGCCAAATGATAATACTTTTACTATAAGATCTGAAATAGATGATATGCCAGTTGCTTATGATGCAAAAACAAAACAAAACATTCAATTGTTAAGAGATGCAGAAGTTTTAAAATATGACCAAGCAATTTTGCAAATAAATCAAAAAAATCAAAATGCAATAGCAGGAAGTAATACATGGAAACAATATAGAGCAGAAATTGCTGAATTAAATTTTCAAAAAAGAAATGCTTTATTTGAACTTGAACAACGAGAAGTTTATTATTATCCAGAAAAAATGCCACTTGCTATAGCTGCTACACCTAGCGAAAAAGGTGCATTTAATTTAATGTTTGAGCAAATGTACGAAGGTAAAAAAGCTTCTAAAATGCCTTTTGAAAGTATTCAACCTGGTATAACTGAACCTTTAAAAACAACATTTACAGAAGGAACTCTATCTCCATTAACTTTTAGAAGAGGGTATGCCCAAAATACAATTACAAGACCTAACCCTAACAATGTATATAATAATACCCCTGCTACTGAAGCTGAGTATGAGGGATTTTATAGACCTATGACTGATTTTGAAAGAGAAATGAATAATGTCATGATGTTAGAAATTAATAATGTATTTAAAAATAAATCTATTGCTGATGCATGGCAGAGCACAGTTAATCTTATGGCTGCTAGAAGAGGTTTACCTGAACCTCCTATACCACATTTTACTGCAGGTAAAACAGGAAAATTTAATAACACTACAGGTGGTTTGGATAATGCTTTGGGAGGAAAAAATCCTGATAGTTTAGACCCAAAAGTAGTTAATAAAATAATTCAACGAATGGAAGGAATGCGTAATACTAGCATATTAGAATTAACTCGGTTTGTTGAAGATGGTAATAAATTATTACTTGAATTAGGTATTGGAACAAAAGCACGAACTATAGAAGGAAGACCAACAGTAACAGTTACTCAAAATGAAATAGAAGAATTTATGGCTAGATTACATGATGACGGCCCAATTGATCCTAGATTACAACCTGTTTACGATGAACTTATGAAAATAAGAAATTTAGAACAATCAGAGTATATTGAATTTTTTACTGATTATGGTTTAACAGAGTTAAAAAATGTTTTTGATTCTAATCCAAATTATTTTCCACAAATGTGGATACCTCCAAAAGGTGTTGTTAGAAATGCAGAAGGTGCTTGGGATTTTGTAAAAGGAAATCCTAATTTAAAACAAAGATTAGATATTCCTTGGGAAGATAAAATTGCAGATGGGTGGAAACCTATTACATGGAATCCTTTTGAATTAATGATGTTAAGAAGAATAAGAGGAGTAGAACACAGAGAAAGTTTAATAGTTTTAGAAAGTTTAAAAAGACAAAATTTAGCTTCACCTGTTAATCCTGATCCAAATGATGTAAATAAACTTGGTTGGAGAATACCAAAAATTGGGCCATCTTTTGAAGGTGTATATCAAATAAACAAAAAAACAGGACAACCTACTAGAGTAGGAGTTTATTATGTTCCTAATTATGCTGCTAAACTTTTAGAAAATTCTCATGGGTTTTCTAATAGAATGGGAAAAACAGCACTTGAATTTGAACCAGAATCAGTACAAACATTACTTACTCCTATATTAGGTCGTAGTCCAGAAATACCTGGAGTACAACTGTACCCTAATATAAAATGGAGTCCTTTAGATTTCTTAGCTAAATCAGCTAGAGGATTTAAACAAATGATATTAGGTCTTACTCCGTATCAAGATATTGATTTAATTCAACGTGTATATGGTGGAGCTAGTGGAAGAGCTGCTGGTAAAACTATAGATTTTGTAATAGGTACAGGGCCTCGAGAATTAAAAATTGATACAATGATAAAAGATCCTATTACTGGAAAATTTCGTACACGAACTAAATTAGATAAAGCAGCAGACATTTTAACTGGCAGAGAAAGAAATCCTATTATTTCATCACTTGGGTTAATGCCACGAATTTTTATGTCTAGGTTTTACAGTGGCGAAATGTGGGGTATGGGAAGAAGAGGTATTACCAATAGAATATTATCTGGTGTTCCATTGTATGATGATTTTAAAATTTCGTTAAGAGATGTTGCAGAATATGGATGGAATATTGAAGGTGATACTTCTGTTCTTAGAAGTAATTTTGCACAATCAATTGATGATTTTGAAGCTTCATTAAATATAGCAACTCGTAAAAGTGAAAAAGTTCAAGCTAGATTAAAAGCAATAAGAAACTATCAAGCTGATAGTTTATTTAAAGGAACATACAGAGAAACTCAAGCGTATCTTTTAGAAACTGTTATTATTCCTGAATTAAGAGAACAATTTCCTTTAGCAAGTGTTGATGAAATTGCAGCTAAAGCTGCAGACAATATAAATATAATGACCTCTAGCCAAGGTAGTTGGCAAACAACATTTAAAAATGCAACTTACAGAGACGCATTAAATGTTGTTGTATTTAGTCCTAACGAAACTGAAACTTGGTTAAAAAGTTTTGCTAACATGTTTAAAGGAGACTATAAAAAACTATACGGAAAATATTATATGGGTACTTATTTAAATATGGTTATTGTAGGAAATTTAATTAATCAATGGAAAACTGGCGAACCAATGTCTATTGATATGTATAGTCCTCTTAAAATGAAAGATCAAGAAAATTCTGAATTTTCTAAGTTTCCTTTAGCATACAATGATAAATTTATGTCTCCAATAGTTGGTTTTGGTAGAAACGGATTGCCAGTTAAAGTAGATTTAGTTAATCAGTTTGACACTGCTTTTCAATGGATGGTTGATCCAATAACTGCTCTCAAAAATAGAGCTTCGCCTTTAGTAGGTTTTGGTAGACCTTGGGTTTCAGGAACAACATTTTATGGTGAACCTCTTGAAAGTAAAATGGATAAAATAACATATAATGCATACTCGCAATTACCTATGAGTATATGGCAAACATTAAAATCATCAGAAGCTTATTTTCCACAATTAAGCGATAAACTTCCTAAAGAAGAAACAGGGTTAGGCAAGACTCAAGCAATACAAATATCAGGTATAAATGTAAAAAGAATGACTGTTCCAGAAATGATGGATGAGTTAGCAAAACGAGAAGGTTTTGAAAAAACTCCTACAACTTGGACAAATGCAATTTTAAATTTTGAAGACGGATTAAAAAATATATTTAACAGTCAATTATTTGACCCTGACTCATACAGTCCTGGTCGAGATATGAAAGAAGATTATTGGCCTAATCAAATATCAAGTGCTTTAACTAAACCTCATAATCAAGATCTTGCAGATGAATTTTATGAAAGAAGCGTTACAGGTTTTGAACGTGCAGAAGATTATAGTCAATTAGATAAATTGCAAAGAGACAGAATGGATCTTGAGCAACAAGCTGTAGATGATCTTTTAATAGATAAAAATTTTAAAGGGCCAAATTCATTTTGGAATAGAATACAAAAATTAAGTCAAACCTATCATACTCAAGTAGCAGCATTAGACTCTGTTATGAATTTATTTGAGAAAATGCCTAGTATAGAAGATTATGAAACTGAAGCTGAGTTTAAAGAAGCATTAAAAAATCATCGACCTAAAGAACCATTACCAGCAGCTCGATATGATTATTATAAAATATATGATGATGCTACTAATGATTTTGGCGAAGTTGATTGGGATCAAGTTGATTATCAAATACGAAGACATGAAGAAGAAGTTTGGACAGAAGAACAAACAGAACATATTGATATTCAAGTAAATGCAAAAGATTATTATGCAATTCATGTTCCTTTTGTTGCTGAGTTATATACAAGAAAACGTGAATATAAAGATTATTTTGATATGTTGGCTAAAGAAATAGAATTTTATGGTGTAGAAAAAGAATATAAAGAATGGACAAGTTATTATCAAAATAATAACCCAACAGACTTTCCTGATTTAGGGCCTAAATATGAATTGGTAACAGAACTAATAGATGCAGTTAAAAAAGAAAGAAATCGACTAGCTTTAAACGACCCTAATTTGTATGATTTATTAATACATTTAGGAATGAAACAAGCAGGAGCAAAACAATAGTAATTTGACATGAATAATAAATCAAACATAAACTATATAAAAATTAGTCGCATTTCCTCATCGGGAAAGATAGGAGGTCTTAGGTGACTCAAGAGAATATAGAAGAACAATCTGTGTTAGATCAAGATCAAGCCCAGTTAGATGCAGTTCAGGAGGAAACAACTCCTCAGGCAGCTCCAACGGATGCAGTGACAAAAGAACTTCAGGCTTTACGAGAAGATTTTTCTCGACAAGTAGCTGGATTACAGTCAAAGGTAGACAAGGGTTTAAATGCTATACGTAGAGATACCGAAGAAAAAGCTTTGCGTGAACAAGAAACTGCTATGAGGCAGTATTTGGAACAAGTACCAGAAGAACATAGAGAAGCGTTTCAAATGTTAGCTAATCAAAATAGCCAATATCAAAAACAAATATCTCAATTGCAAAATGGTGATGTACCAGAACAAACACAAGAAGTTTCATCAGAGTGGGATCAAATATATGCTATACCAAAAAGTATGGGATTAGATCCACAAACTCCAGGTATTGATTACGCAGCTTTTACTGATGCTGGTTTAACAGAAGGTCAAAGAAGAGATAGGTTTTTTGCAAGTATAAAAACAGTTATGAGTGGTAACACTACATCTGAAACACCTGCAACACCTCAAACTACAGAACAAGTACAAAGTCCACCAACAGGTGGAACACCTACTAGTGGTAGTGCATCAAATCTTAGATCGGAAGAACAGATTCAAAGAGCTTACATAGAAGGTAAGCTTACGAAAGAACAATATCAACAGCGACTAACGGAAGTTGGTC
>VTLG01013614.1_pt1 | contig 13054 bp, 21 predicted proteins | sample 4694571 | NCBI WGS metagenome assembly VTLG01 (sample SAMN12604809, study PRJNA352737) | marine metagenome | biome: ENVO:00000447; feature: ENVO:00000209|ENVO:00000569|ENVO:01000036; material: ENVO:00002151; isolation source: viral sequences binned using virsorter ... | reverse complement strand
CTTGGCACAGAGGTAGTTACAGGTGACGCTAACGTAACCCCCACAGGAGTAAGTGCAACATCATCTTTAGGAACTGAAACCGTATCAGGATCTGCACCAGTAACTGTTACTGGTAATGAATCTGCTGCATTAACCTCTTCTGCTACAGCCACTGCTGGAGCTATTGTAACAGTCACAGGCAATGCAATAACCTCAAATATTGGAGATGCAGGTCAAGAAACTAGCTATGAAGCTCCTAGTGTAGCTTTATCATCTAATGTGGGCACTGTATCAATTCGTACAGATGTAACCTTTACAATAACAGGAGTTTCTGGTACAAGTGCAACTGGTACTTTACAAGGCACCTTCTGGAGCCAAGTAGATGACTCAAACAGCGATATAAGTTGGACCGAAGTTCACAAAGCTGCATAAAAGTTTTGACAAACTTTAAAATAATCATTAATTTTAAATTAGGAGATTAAATGGCATCAACATTTTCGACAGGTCTAAGAATAGAGCTACAAACAACTGGAGAAAATTCAGGAACTTGGGGTACTATTACAAACAATAACTTTTCTCAAGTATTCGAATTTGCTATTGCTGGTGTATATGCAAAGACTCTTTCTGGAACAGGACCTACTACATTAACAAACAATGATGGTCCTCAAACTCAAGCTAACAACGAAGCTAGACAAAACCAAATAATTTTTTCAGGAACTATTTCTACTACTCACATTGTGCAGTTTCCAACTACACAAAAAACTTATGGATTATATAACAACATTTCTGGCGGTGCTGATGTTACTTTACGTTTAGGTGCTTCTGGTAATACCGCTACATTAACAAATGGTAAATACAGATTATATTCAACTGATGGCACTAACTGGTATGACATATTCTCTCTTGCTGGTTTAGGTGAGTCTTGGATAGAAAAAAGTGGTTCTTATACAGCATCAGACGGTGACAACATTTTTGTCGATACATCTGGCACAGCAGTAACAATTACTTTGCCAGCATCTCCTTCAATAGGAAACCAAGTAAAATTTATTGATTCCCACGGTACATTCGGTACCAACAATTTAACAGTTGGAAGAAACAGTCAAAAGATACAGGGAACGGCTGCGGATCTAACAGTTTCAACTAATGGCGCTGGATTTGCACTTGTGTTCTATGATAGTGACAACGGTTGGAGATTAAAGTATAACGATTAATCATGGCTAACTTACAAGATATAACAAACAGAAGTGAAGTAGGAACAATTAAACCTTGGGGTAAAGCTACGGCTCCTGACGGTTATCTTCTATGTGATGGCTCAGCTGTTTCAAGAACTACATACGCAGAACTATTTGGTGTAATTGGAACCACTTATGGAACTGGTGATGGTTCATCAACTTTTAATGTTCCTGATCTTGCTGGTAAGTTTCCGCAGGGTAAAAGTGGTACAACAAACTTAGCAACTACTGGTGGAGCAAATACAGTTTCTGTGTCTGTAACTAACAACCAAGCAATTGCTAATAACCAGTCTGTAACTGTAACAGGTAGTATTTCAAATACATCTTTAACAGTTGCAAACCTAGCTTCTCACAACCACTCTGTTCCGCAGATTGCAAGAATTGGACAGTCAAACCCGACTGACCCAGAAAACATTGCACAGTTATCACCTGTAGGTAACAGGGGTGTGCAACCACATGGTGGCCCTAATGCATTTACTTTAGGTAGCACAGGTTCTGGAACTGGTCACAACCACTCTCATACTCTTGCAGGCACAATGACAGGTAACGTAGCAATAACTGGAGCTGTAACTGCTTCTGGTACAAATTCGTTTTCACCTTTTGTAATCGTTCAATACATTATTAAACACTAGGAGATATTTATGGCTACACAAATTGTAATACTAAGAGAAGATACCATCAATGTTGACGATGGTTTTATAATAGAATGGGCTGATAAAGGTAAAAACTGGCAAGACACTTGGGTGCCTAACACAATTCATGCAGTTGTTTACAACAATAAAGGTCCTAACGAAATTCAAACAATAGATCCATCAACTAAAATGATGGCGGGTAATACTAATTTAACTGCAACAACGAATGCTGTTGGTAACACAACTATAGCAGATTTGTTAACATGGGCAGAAATTAGAAAAACTCAAATAGAAGAAGCCTACGCTGATTATGCAGCAGCTGTATCAAGTGATGCAACTAATGGCACTGACACTGCGGTGGGTAAAACTTGGAAAGATTTCGATCCTAACTACTCGTAGAATCTACCTCTAATCTGTAAAACTTTTCTTTTCTCAGGTCCTAGCACTGGTGAAACTCTATGCCATATTCCGTTTTTAATAACACACATTGAATTAGGAAAAGGTATTGCAGCTAAAGGTAAACCTCTCTCTGTGTCTATCAAAGTCTCACCTCCCCAATCTTTATCCCATTTTTTATGTATGTAAAATGAATAGTTTAAAGTGTAATCTTGATCTGTATGCCAATTAATACCTGCGTGTTTTGCATACTCATAATAATTTAAAACTAAAGATGAGTTGTCTTTAAAAGGTATATATTCACAACCCTTAATTATATCTAAAACTTCTTTAAATATTGGATCTACAAATTCGTATTCTCCTTTTAGGCACACTGCAAGATTAATAACAGTTTTAACTGATTCCATAGTTCTATTGTTTTCAGGAGTATCATCCACGTACAATTCTCTTGGCCAATCTATTAAACTATCTTGTCTTTTTTTATCCTTTACAGAAGCAAAATCAAAATCTGCTACTTGTAAAAATAAATCTCTTGGTAGCAAATCTTTTACAATTAGTGCCATGTCGTCTATGTTTGCATGTAATTTCATTTATAACTCTTTTTTTGCCAAAACATTTTTTTATATCTATCTACCCACTCACTATTAAGCAGGTTGGATGTTTTTTTATGTGCTTTTTCTTTATAAAAACCAGACCACATTTTGTATGATTCTCTTTTAAAAGGTATCACTTGTACCATGGGCTCACCTTTTTTAATCATAAATTGCTCATCTCTTTTAGTTAAAATAAAAGGAAAGTGTATGCCATTTATGTAAATGTCAGTATCTACAACACCAGGTATAATATCAAATCTAGTTTCTAATCTATTCATTGGTTTTACAAATAAACAGCTATAACCAGGTGGTGTTTTTATAAGCCACTTATTTATAAATTTACCAGCAGCTTGTCCTGTTGTGCTATGCCATTTCTCAGGCAGTTGTGTTTTATTATGATAGTCAATACCGCCCTCTTCTCTATTTGCAGGTGTAACACTAAAGTCAGTTTCTGTAGGATCAATGACATAATCTTGATCAAATTGAATTATGTATCCTGCTGTCATCGAGTCTAGGAATGGCATGCAAGTTTTTATTGTAGGATCATGTAAATTACCTTCATAAAACCTTGACAACTTTTTAAACTCATCTGGTATAAATCTACTGGCTGGTTTAGGATGAGGCCAAATATTAACCATCTCCTTGTCTATTGCACAGAATGTAATTTTTTTACTAAAGATCATAATTTTTTCCTTGTTGGATAATGCACTTCAAAATTTGCTGCAAGAGTTGTTCTTAAATTATTAGTTAAGTTTGGTGTTGTAGAGTGATACAGTCCACCATCAAACATTATACATGTGCCGTCTTTTACTTTCATTTCTACTACTTTATTGTTGTAAGTAGTCTTGTCTTCTTTTTTCATTAAAAAACAATTTTTATATTCTTTGTGTATAAGAAAAAATGTATCTGTTTTTTCAACATCAACAAAGAAAACTAACGACAAATGATTGTTGTGCCGATGGGGAACAGCTAATTGATTCTTTGCATACCAGTTTATCCAGAGTTGTGATATGTCAATTTTTGGTGCGTCAAACCCCTCTGATTCTACAAATGATTGTAGTATTTTTACAAACTCACAAGCTATATTAAACATTGATTGATATCTGTGGTGTGTGTCCCATGCTGTTCTTTTTGCTTTTACATTTGAAGAAAATTCTAAATCTGTAGAAAGATTATGATCTTGATTGTCCTCTACTTTTACTATTTCATTTATTTGTTTTTTCCAAAAATGAAAATTAGGCATGTCAAAAGAATATACATACTCAGTAAAAATACTGTGTTTTTGTATGTCAATCATTTGTAATAAAATTAAAAGACATTGATCTTCTAATATCTCCTTTTACTTTTGTTTTAAAAGGCATGACAGCGTGTTGATGATTAGCTTTGAAAACATAAAAATCTCCAACAACAGGATTAAAATATTTTACTCCAGATCCACTATCCCAAACAAAACCTAATTGTCCGTCTCTAAATTTATGTTTATGTTTTACATCGTTTATTATTTCTGGAACTTTTAAAAACAAAACTGTAGACCAACCAGTGTTGTCATGATGTGTATGAGGCGGATTGTATTCACCTTCCTTCATGTCATTTATCCAACAACTTATAATATTTAAATCAACTAATGGTTTGTCAAACAAATCATAATGATTAGATGCCATAATAAATTCATTAAGGTGTTTAATTAAAGTTGTGTAGATTTTAGTGCTAGTCAAAAAAGTAGTTACATCTAATTCAGAGTCTATTCTACCAGCTAATTTTGGTCCTTTTGATAACAGCCTACCTTTTTCTATTTCATAAATAGTATTGAGTTCTTCTATTTCATCAAGAGGCACTTTGTACCTTTTTAAAATTTTACCATCTACGTATGTTTTATTAGTCATACTTTCTGTGAATCTAATTACCATAATGTTGTCAAGAAAACAATTTTAAAAAATACTGTTGCGAACATAAAAAATATGCTTACATTAGGTTCTCACCAAAATTAACAATCACAGGAGATATTATGAGCGAACAAGATTATTTAAAAGCTATTGCTGTCCTTGCTGACAAGGTGAGCAGATACCATGAAAGACTATTGGCTATGGAAAGAGATTTCGAACGTCACATGAAAGACGCGGCTAATCACTGCCCCGATGATTGTGATTGTAAAAAATCCTAAGACTTTGGAGTCTGGCCCAACATATCTTTTAATGATGGAGCAAATACTTTAACATCTCGTCTGATTTTTTCAGCAGTTGTTGAAGTGTTTGGATCATCTATATCAGCTTGCATAGCTTCTTCAGATTCGTATTCTTGACCAGTATCGGTATTAGTTAACGTAGTTTCAGTTTTTACTTTATATCTAGGAATAACTCTTCCGTCTTCTAAAGTTATTGTTCCTATTTTTTCTGCAGGTTCAACTATCGGCATTTTCTCTCCAATTAATGTTAAAACTTAAAATAACTCTATCTTGATTAGAATTATTTATTTGTACTTCATGTTGTAACCATGATGGGAAAAAAATCAATGAATTTTCTTTTGGTTCCCAAGTTACGCTGTGTGCTAGGTGTATAGAAGCTTCTTTAATTTTTGGGGGCGATAACACCTCGGCTTGTGGTTTAGGCTCTAGAAACACTAAATTACCGCTATTTTGAGGTACTTTTAGATAGTAAACTCCTGATAAATAATTGTAAGGATGCGTATGTACGTTATTTCTAGATCCTGGTGGATTAATCATACCCCATAAACCTGTCATTTCAGGAACATACTTTTCTTGCACATCCAAATGACCAAAGCATTCTTTAGCTTTATATAGTATATCCCCAACGGTGCTTTTAAATTCTTCGTCTTTGTATAATTCATCATGACTATGCCATCCACCGACATTTGATCTAGGCATGCCTTTTTCATCCTGGGCTTTTATTTCGTAAAGCCTATCTATTAAATGACCGTGGCCCTTGACCTCTGTCATCATGACAGGTGTTATAAACAATGATTGTAAATCCATAATATACCTTTCTAAAGTTGACCTTTTGTAACCTCCATAAAGCTAACAATTATGTGAACTTGATTAGCAGCGTTGGCTTGCGCTTTTAAAACATCAGACTCTTGTAACACAAGAGGTTGTGATAATAATTCTGTTGTAGTATTCGTTGCTACACTTTTAGCTTTAAATAATTCAAATGTTGCAGAAGATCTAACTACTTCTAAATCTACCAAAGTAGTGCTTCCAGAATCATTACAAATTAAAATTGATTTAACAACATCTGTTGTAGGAGGAACAGGTGGCGTAGCACCAGGATTAGCTGTTGGCACTGTTAATATGGTTGTAACATCTGTTGATGTCATATCAACCATTGCGCTTTTAAATGTATTAGCCAAGGAAAAAAGTCTCCGACTCTGTTTCTTCTCTTAAATCTTGTTGAAAGTTTGTATTCAATAAAAAAACTATCTGCTCTAATAATCTAATCATTTGGTCAAATTGACCAGCATCATATTCTGGTGTAGCATTAGGTAGTCTAGTTATGTTAATTTTTGCCATCGTTGTACCATACTGTTAAAGTGTGTCTTGATCCTTTTATAACATTTAAAACTGCGTGTTGATACATTTTTCCGTCTATGTAATAAGTTCTACCAGCTATGGGGCTTATTTTTATACCCTCGATCATCGGCTCACCGCCCACGAAATCGTCATTAAGAAAAGTTACTGATGTTCCTGTAGTTGTTTCTCTGGCACCGTCTAGATGAAAAGATTTAGATACACCTGTAGGATATGTAATTATTTGTGCACTTTCAACAGTATTAAATCTTTTATCATTAGCTACATGATTTTGTACTTTTTTAACTAATTCGTGCTCCAAGGATATATCTGTGTATTTACATTTATTATCTTTTGGACCCCAAAGCAAAAACGGATGTGTTAAAAAAACTTTTAATTTTTCTATTTCTTGAGAGTTTATTGTATTGTCTTTGATATATATCAACGTCTACCGTCAGGTCTGATTTCTAATTTCTGTGATCCTAATCTCCAAGGTGTATCATTTACTGTATTAGTTGTGTATCGTATCTTTACTGCTCTACCCCTACCCCTGACGCTTATTTTTTCTGTTGAACTTGTTATCGAACCACTAGTCTGCACATTTGCAGTGGATTGAGGATATTGTTCTAAAGTTAATCTAGCTGTCATCGTGTTTGCTAAATTATCAAAGTCTGGCACTAATTTACTTACAGACATCAATTGATCACCATCAGCAATTTCAACAGATCCAGTTTCTAAAAAGGCTGTAATGGCAGTGCCATCTGCTTGATTATTGCCAGTCTCATGTTCAAATATTGAGGATGCACCTGCAGTTAGTCCTAAAATGGTAGTTGCATTAGCAGTAGTTGATGAACTATATTCTGTAGCTATTGGTTTTTCATACACGTATGCACCTAACCAAGTGGTTCTAGCTAAATTTATAGTATACCAAGTGCCCTCTAAATAATTGTAAGCCACCGCTCTGTCTATCTGCGTAGCGTTTGAAGAAGGGTAATACCAAATTATTTCATTAAAAGCTGTATTAAGACCAACAGCTATATCATTTTTGTTTGTGTAACTTAAATCATCAAAAACATAGTCTTGCACAGAACATGGCATTTTTTTGACAACACCGTCAAAAAGATAAAATGCGTTATCTGACATCCAATATGCAACACCGTTTACCTCTATAGCAGCATGTTGTGCTATTAAACCAGCGTTAGCTCCAAGCTGTCTAAGACCAAATGTAAAAGGTGTCCCAACAAATTGAATACCGTGTAGTGACGTGTCGGTCCATACCAGAATTTGACCTGTAGATTTTACAGCTCCTACAATTCTTGACCCATCTGTAATTCTTAAAGATCCTGCCTCGTTTGTAGCGACAGGTGTGTAATCTGTTGCATCTTCTCTATCTGAAAACCTAAATAATAAATCATCTTGCGTGGCTGTATTGCCGATTGTTGTCTCTGTTCCAAATATGAGTAAATGTCTTGTGTCTGTAGAAACAATACTAAATCTAGAAGCAGTTGGAGCATTTGACAAAGCTGTTGCTCTAGCACCTAACCCTCCTGATGTATCCCAGATAAATGTGCCTCCGTCTAATACAGTGGCTATCAGGTCTTCACCAAAATTATCTAATGACCAGTTTCTACCCTCTACTACAACATTAGAGGAAGATCTTGGTTCATCCCAAGTGCTAGCTCCCCAAGTCTCTGTGCCCCAGCCATAACCATAAGTAGATGAGGTAGGTCCTGGATTAATTTGATATTTTGCATCTAATGATCCACCTCCAGAAGCTGTGCTACCTGTAGCATTTGTTCCTGCATTTATTGTGTATGTATTAGCAGTAGGCACGGTTAACACTTCAAACTCTGCGTTAAAGTCAATGCCATCAACAACATTAGTAGAACTACCATTATCAAAGGTTACAAATGCACCAACTTCTGCACCATGAGAATTGTCAGTTACGGTTACTGTTGAAGATCCGCTGCTTGTTGTTAAAGGGTTTGTAAGACTAGAGGTTTTTCTTAAAGGTGTTATATCGTAAACTTTACCCTCTGAAAAAATATACAGTTTTCTGTCTGTGCCCAACCCTAAATATCTGGTTCCGTCTAAACCAATCCAAGAGTGTGTGTCTCTTACGGCTCCTACAACTGTGACGTTAGGATTTGGTAAATTTACCCAGCCACCCCATCTTTCTGGTTTACCATAGTGAAATCTTACAAAATCAGAATCTACATATTTACGTGCGTCACCAGCAGAATAGGCAGTATCTTGTTTATCAATACCTGGCTGAAATTTTAAGTCTACTAGTTGCATTTGACCCAATATTGTATACTAAATCTTTGCTGAGGAAAAGGCACATCATTACCATCTTCTGACTTTAAAGGTGTAATAGCATGGTTAATATATGACGGAAACACTACCATCATGTTATTTTGATTAGGTATTTCAATCACTCGACCATCATCCATAAACATCATGTCGCCTCCTCTAAGCTGATCGCCCTGATTAAGTATAAGATTAAATGTAAAATATTCTGTGTCAGTATGCCAATTGTAGTAACCACCATTATTGTATGACATGACGTGTATCTTGTGTGTTTTCTTCTTTTTAAGTAATTGAAAGACATTTAATCTACCAGCATTTCTTAAATATCTGAAAAAACCTTGATGGTAAAACCATTGATCTAAGCCCATAATGGCTTCGTTATTTGGCACCACTTCATCTTCTCTTATCCAATATTCAAAACCGCCGCAAAAACTAGAAAAAAATTCTGTATGTTCATCTCCATAATCTTTACCGTGCCCCCAACTAGATGCTTTAAAATTTGTTCTATTGTTCATAAGATCAATGTGTATTTTTTGAAGCATATGATCAGGAAGATAATTTTTACATATAATTATATTTTCTGAAACGTATTCGTAATTCATTTTGCTCCTTTAAATTGAGTTGCAACATTGCCTCTAAAAGAATAATTACCATAATGCGTCATGCCACTCAAGATATCTGCGTATATTTCTCCGCCTATATTTTGCCATAAACGACAAAAGGCATAGTCCTCTGATAAGTATCTTTTAGTCTCGGGTTCTACCATAGTATCAAAAAAAGTGTAGTTCCAATTAGATGTGTTGTGAAAATCAAACTCTTTTTCGTGAGGTTGGTTTAAATGTTGATCAGGAACAAACTTTAAATCTGGGTATTCTTTGGCCATTTTTTCAAAGACAGATCTTTTAATAAGCATGAACCCTGTGGCAGCGTCGAGAACTTCTATAAATCCTTTTTTTGCTTCAATATATTCTGGGTTTTTCACGTTAAGATTATATTGTAGAGATGTGGCTAAAAGCTCATCCTCTGAAATGTCTGGATTGTCTTTGATTTTCTTTTTAACTTTTCTCCAGTCAATTGTTTTTCTTGGATACACACCGCTAACAACCTCTTTATCAAAGTCTAACATTCTTATGACGGCTTGTGGATCAAAAGCTAAATCAGCATCTATAAATAATAAATGTGTGTAATCTCCATCCATAAATAATTGCACTAAAGTATTTCTGGCTCTGGTTATCAACGATTCGTTACCAATTGTAGCAAATTGTAATTCAATTTTTTTTGTTGCAGCTAGAGCTACAAGTCTCATGCAACTTTTAAAATAATCTGCAGCTATCATACCGCCATAGCAGGGCGTTCCAATAAAAATTTTAGTCATAGTTTTTACCTCCTAGTAGTCCAACTGATGCAATTATTCTAGGTGTCAAAGATATTGCTTTATGTGCAGTCCCTTTTGGTATGTACAATAGATCACCTTTTTCTATAAGATAATCTCTTTTCTCTTTTATTAACCTATAAATAGTCTTGCCTGACAAACCAATAAGAAAAACATCTTCTATATCAACATGAGAATGTGATGCATTTGTTACAAAAGAAAAAAATAAATCCACACCATCTCTTGTATCTCTAACGTATTTAAAAATTTTTGTTAAAAAATCAAAGTAGCTGTTTAAATTTTCATCTACTTTATGAACACAGTACAACTGCCATATTGAACTAAAGTGGTTAGCTTGTCCTGGCTTGTTATCTACTTGTAAATAATTATCATCTACTAATTTTGATATTTTGTTAAAATCATAATTGTCAGGTATGTGAGTAAAATTTTTTACAAAAGTGACTTTTTGTTTTTTAATTGAGTCTACGGTTTTAGTGTCTAATAACATTTATCTATTGGTTTTGTAATCTACGTCGTAATTTATTGCGACTGTGATTCTAGTTTTATTAGTCTGATTTGCACTTACAGAGTGACTTAATGATCCGTCAAAAAAAATTACCGAACCGTCCTTAGCATCTATCTGTCTAACATTACTGAAATTGTTATACGCATCTTCTTTTTTTACCAATACTAAATTATTGTTGGAATGAAAAAATAATTTAGCGTCTGTTTTTTCTACATCTACAAATAATATAACAGACAGAGCAGCGCCATGATCATGAGGTTGACTAAAATTGTTTTTGTCATACCAATTTATCCAGCAGTTTTGCACAAATAAATCAGGCATGTCATAGTTTTCTTTTTGTATAAAAGACAACAAATATTTTTTTATTTCTTCACATAATACATTTAATACTGGATATCTCTGATGTGAATTCCATGCAGTTCTTTTGGCCATGACATTACATTTTTCTAATGGTGATGTATCGTGTCCGTGAACATCTTTATTGTTTTCTACCAAAACAATTTGTTTAATTAATTTTTTCCAATCTTCAAATTCTGGTAACTCAAACACAAAAACTTCTGATGAAAATAAAGATATTCTATTTATCTTCATCTTTATCCCAAATAAAATTAGTCATAATATATCTTGGTGTGCTACCATTAATATATTGAGAGGATGCATGCCATATGGCGCCATCAAATAATACTGCTCTGTTTTCTTTAAAGCCAAGAACACTATGCAATTTAAATTGATCGTGTCCATCTCTCTCATAAAAAGATGTTCCGTTTTCTAAAACTTCTTCGCCTGTAATGTAAATCATACAATTAAACATACAGGGGTCAAAATGCACTTTTGGTTTTTCGTGAGCAAAGCTTAGAAAAAAGAATGATTGTATATATTCATTGTCTAGGCCAACTTGATAATTAAAATGTTTTTTCATTAGGTTATATGTAATTTGACAATGCTCTCCCTCAGTATCCAAAGTTATCTGATGATACATTTTATTGTTTTGCCCTTTATTAGTTAACCCTCTAGCTTCATATTGCTCCTCTAAAACTCTTGCTTTTAATTTTCGAAAGTAGTCTTCATCATAAAAATTATCTACAACATAAATAAAATTTTTCTTTCTGTTGTGTGCTGATATAATGTTATCTTGTTGCATATTCTACTTTTAAATATTCTATCTTTCTTACCCAACCTCTAGGTATTGCTATTGCACCACCACCGTGATTATCATCTTTATCTATACACCAAGATCTCATAATTACAACTTTGTCGTCATTGTTTACAACCATGTAACCTACCTCTTGGCACACGGCCAACGGAGCATCTTGTACATCTTTTAATGGTAACCAACCAGTTTCTGTGTCCTTGGCATCTAACCAGGTTATTCTAACCATTGGAAAAGGGTCTTTACGCATTGATGAAAGCATTAAAACTAATGCTAACTCTAGGTTCACTAGATAAATTTTTGTTTACATAATGAGAACAATTAGCATCGAATACTACAAGTTTGTTAATTTTTGGTTCTAAATGTATGGTAGATACAGAATTTACGTGTAAAGAAACTTTGTTATTAACATCATAAAAAGGGTTATGAAGAGTCAAGGCGCCTGACTTATCATTAACTTGTAAATAAAAAACACCAGATAAATCACCAGCGTGTCTGTGTGGCCAATTAATATCATTTTGATAGTTTATGTTTGCCCAAAAATGAACTATTTGCACTGAGTTAAATTTAAATTTGGGTATTGATTTACAAAAATCCTCTAACTTCTCAGTGACTTTTTGTATAAAAGGCATGAACACACCGTTTTGTGGTAAACCCTCACTTTGCCATCCAAAGGTAGTATTTGAATGAGACACACCATCTTTGTTGCCTCTTCTTAACAGCTCAACCATGCCTAACAATTGTGACAAATATTTTTCGTTAAAATCCATGTCTGCTTCTGCATACATATTTAAAGGCATTATTTCTTTTGCTTTCATGCTCACCACACAAATGTATCAAAACCAGACAGTCTTAATGATATTCTCATTTTATGAGGAACATTAAAAGCTTTACCACAATGCACGTTTGTAGAATCAAGCATAATTACTCTGCCTTGTTTAAACTTAACCTCTTCTTTTAGGGTGTCGTTGTAAAACTCACCACCAATATTTTCAGTATCATTATTTGGCGACAACATAACAATAAAAGAAGTGCCTTCACCTTTACCATAATCATCTGTGTGTAAACCGCCGTCCATACCCTGAAATTGCAGGTTTGCTGCTATGCCGTGTAAAAAGAGATGTGGTTTACCAAACGAGTGTTTTAAATGATGCCAAAGATTTATTAATTTTATATTCATATCTTTGTCTGGACCATAATCAATTACGTCCATAGATTTTCTAAGAAAATGTTCTATGCCTAGCAAATTGTATTCTGGATTATCATTATACGGGTAAGATGTATCCGCATGATTATTAGATCCCCAATGAACTTTAGTTTTGTAATAGTGAGAAAGTTCATATG
>VTLG01011843.1_pt1 | contig 13054 bp, 24 predicted proteins | sample 4694571 | NCBI WGS metagenome assembly VTLG01 (sample SAMN12604809, study PRJNA352737) | marine metagenome | biome: ENVO:00000447; feature: ENVO:00000209|ENVO:00000569|ENVO:01000036; material: ENVO:00002151; isolation source: viral sequences binned using virsorter ... | reverse complement strand
ATAACAATATGCAGACAAAGAATAATCTTTTATCTCTGGAATAAAATGATCACTAGGAACGTCCCAAGTTTCATCCACCGTCTATATCACATCCTACCATAGCACCAGTTACAATACCCAATGGAATTGCCCAGTAACGTCCTTCTTTACGTGATAGTGCAGCACCAAGGCCACCACCTAAAAGACCACCTGCAACTGTTCCTTCTACACAAGAGTTATTGTCAATATTGTCTGCGGAATCAGGCATAGGTCGGGCAGGTCTAAAACCAACACTCCCTCCACAGGGAACTTCAACTTTATCTTCATAAGATTTTACGTATCCGGGGTTATGTCGTGTTCCAGGAACGTATTCCTCACGATACTCATATCTATAACATACCTCTTCTGAGTATCCACCAGGATCATATTCACCTGCAAAGGCTGACACTGGTGTTAATGCTAACAATGCTGCTAATGCAATTTTCACAAATCTCCCTCCTGTCTATTTTCTGACTGGTAAACATCAAATGATCCTTCTGGATAACGTGCACTCAATTTCTCAACATTCATTTCAAGAATCTCATTAAAATCCGTATCAAGTGCCATGCATGCTTGTGCAAGATACCAACAAATATCTCCCAACTCACGCTTCATATGAAAAACATTATCTTCATTATATGGTTTTCCTTGAAGGAAAATCTTCTTAACAACTTCAGTAAATTCACCAGCCTCCGCAGTCAAACCAAAGGCTGCTGTCATTAATTGAGATACATTACAATCATTTTCTAATTCAAGACTATTTAAACGTGTAAGAAGTGCTGCATAATCTGTACTCTCTGGACTTGTAGTCTGATAAACAAACTCAACATACTTATCAGAATCAATTTGCTTGCTCATAATTGGTTCACCTTGTCATATAAGTCAATTACTTCTTTACTGGGATTTGGGACATGAGACAATAATTCTCTCAATGCTACCACTTGTTCTGCTGTTAGAGTAAGACCTCTATTTGTTGTTGCTGGTTCAAAGTTGGGTCTATAGTTAGTCCCAACTGCCGGATACGGATCTGCCATGATTAGAATTTAAATCCGTCAAAGGATTTTTTAGGTTTTTTCTCCTCATGATTATACTCTTCCTCTCTCCCATTGTCAAGGATATCCTCTTGTGCACTTTGCTCACAATCATAAAGTCTCATCTTTGCTCTATCAATTCCTACTACAAAACGTTTATGAAGAGTAGGATCATTATACCTATTCTTCAACTGCTTAACCATTATCTGATTTAACCCTTCAAGTTCCTCTCCACTAATAAGAGCAAACATTAAATCAGCAGTAGCAGGAAGGCCAAAGGATTCAGATGTGTCAGTGAGATCAACATCACTACTAGCAAAACCAGAGCGAGTAGTTTGAGTAGCAGAGACAATCGGTAAGTTTGACTCAACCGCAAGACCACGAAGTTCTTCTGCAATCGATTTAATATACGAATAAGAATTGACGGTAGAATTGCCACGATATCTACTAGATGCACATATATTTAAGTAATCTATGAATATAATATCTGGCTTGAATGATTTCTTTAATGCTAACTCTTGAAGTAATGCTTTAAAATGTCCACTATGTGCTGCTGCAGTTGGATACTCCTTAATAATTAATGTACCTTGTGTCTTCTTAGCAATATTAGTTACCTTGCTTTCAAACATAGGTTTAGGAAGATCTGTTATGTCTTGAATGTTGACATTAAGTAGATTAGCATCGATCCTCTCCGCAATCTTTTCTTCTGCCATTTCGAGAGTGATGTAGAGGACGTTCTTTCCCTGGAGGAGGACACCGCTTGCCACATGACACATGAATAAAGACTTTCCAACACCTGTGCCAGCCAAAGCAATGTTGAGAGTCTTATTCGGTAAACCTCCTTTCGTAATTTTGTTGAAGTATTCGAGATCAAATTCAATCTTGTCTTCCTTCCTATGGTACGACTCATACCTCTCCTCATAATCATTTAAATAATCATGTCCAATATGCGTATCAAAAGATACTGCCAAAGCATCTGATAAAATACTAGGAATTGCATCTCTTCCTTTAGACTCATCCTTTCCATCTGCAATGTAAATAGAGTCCATCAGTGCTAAGTATATAGCACGGTCTCTACACCAGGTCTCTGTAGTATCAACTAACCAATTAAATTCAACTGCCTCTTCATCCAATGAAAAGATTAAATCAGTAATATGTTTAAAACTCTCTTCATTAATATCAGACCTCTTCTCTATTTCAATAGATAATATTTCTTTCGTAGCTACCTTATTATATTCCTGAACAAAACTAGATATCTCCTCAAAAACAACCTTCTGAGAAGAATCTTCAAAATATTCAGACTTAATAAATGGAATTACTTTACGGAGGTATTCTTCATTATTAATTAAATTCTTAAGAATTACAATTTCAATTTTATCCATCTATATTATGATGCGGATTATCAGGAGAATGTGCAATATCAAAAACAAAAGTAACTCTTGTTTCATCATCAAGATTAACTGCTCCGTGTGGCAGTTTATTATTAAACCAGAAGAGAGTTCCTGGATTTACTATTAAAGTTTCATTACCAACAAAGTACTGATACCTACCAGCTATTGAAATATGATATCGGTCTCTTGTCAAGTAATATGTACCTTCATCAATATGAGCACCAACATATCCATCAATAGGAAGAGAAAGAAAACCGCATCGATAAATTTCCTTTCCAGGAAACTCTTTGTTTATAATCTTAATAATCTCTGTGTGCCTATCATATGCTTCAGTTGGTTTGCATAGTTCAGAATCTCCTACGAAGTCTTCCTTCTTCTTTACAGCACCTACTACAAGTTGAAGGTTGCCAACATCCATATCTTCATAACCACGGTCAAGAAGACTTTCAGCACCTTTCCTCTGAATAAACCAATCATCAGGGTACTGATCTAATTGGTCTATTACCTTATTGACATCTATGCCAGACTTAATAACTTTAATATTATCCGCCATAACTGAACTCTTTCTGCGCAATCTCATCAAGAGCTTGCATCACTTCTGGAGTGAAATAAGTGTCGGGTTCAGCGAGTATCTGCTTGGCATATATTTTTTTGCCGTTGATTTCGTATCTTCCGGCAACGTTTTTCCAAAGTCCCCCAATCTCACCCAGTTCCAGTAAACCATAATAACGGTCAAGACCACGATCATCATAATAGAGACGTATCTCAACTTGCTTGTTCTCCTTACTTAAACGAGATTTGTGAGTCTTAGCTTTGATAATATTTCCGATGACTTCTTTTCCATCTTTTTCCTTTTTCTTGCTGAGATAAATGATTGTACTTGCTGCGTACTTGAGTCCACTACCTCCTCCCATTTCTTTAGTTGGAATATAAGCTCCGATGACATCATATGTGTGATTTGTGACAATGAGCGGGACATTCGCTTGACCAAGTTTGAGTGTTAACATTCTGAACGCACCTTTGACCAATTGTGATTTGGTCATATCACGGACTTGCTTATCGTTCAGAGCGTCCGTAATTTCTTTTTCGGTGGAAAGCATACCCAAAGAGTCTAACACAAACATACAAGGTTTGCGTTCGTCCATAGGCATTTGAAGATATTTATCAACTGCCTTAAGTGCCTTCTGTCTAAACTCCTCAATGGTTACGACATTGATCACAACAAAGCGATCCATCGGGATGTTACGACTTTCTAGAAGTGCCCTAGTAATACTATTCTCAGTGTCAAAATAGAGTACATAAGCGGAGGGGTTAGTATCAAGAAAGTTCTTAACAACGGCGAGAGAGAAAAAAGTTTTGCCAGTACTAGACTCTCCAGCAATGGCAGTGATCTTATTACTAGAGACACCGCCATATATGGAACCACTACACAATCCATTAAAAATATAGCTGCCCGTGTCAACGTATTGTTCGACTTCATCAATTTCTGACGCCAGTTTTGTAAAGTCATCACCTATTTCTTTTACTATATCTTTTAAAAAATCCATGTTAAATACCTAAAATTTTACGTTGACGATTGAAATAATTATGTAGGATCCATGAACTACTATTCATTTTATCCTCTCCACCAATACCAAACTTAAATTCAACACGGGGATCATCACCATACCCAAGGATCTCTGGAATATTAGTCTTTATTCTATCACCACCATTACAAAAAATAACTTTATCAGAAATTTCTAAACATTTTGAAATAGCCCCAATAGCGGAATCATCTGCATCATCCCATGATATAACAGCATCTACCATATCAAGATGACGAATGATATCTGCTCTCTCAGTCCAACACTGGAAGTACTGACCTTTCTTGCGCTTCAACCATGGATCACCATTCAATCCTACAACAAGATAATCAGAGAAGTCTTTAGCTCTCTCAAAATATCTCAAGTGTCCACTGTGAATAGGATCAAATCCACCAGTGACAAGACTTACTTTTTCAAAAATCATATCTCCATTCCGTGTTGCTCACGAAGTATTTTTTTATAAGGTCCACCTGGATTTTGATCGCGTACTTCCTTAACCAATTTAAGTTTTTCATACACATCACCACACTGCTTATCAGAGCGTGACTTCCACAGTTGAGTTACAACCGTAGCCAATTCTACATCATCAATAGGAAGGTCCATTATTTTCTCAAGGTTTTTAAATATTCTAGCACATTCTCACGAACGGCCATAAGTTCATTGTAACATTTCTGATTATGAGCACATCCACGAAGAGCATGGTCTGGTTTATGTACCGACTCTATGTAGAGATCCAATCCACGATTCCATTTTTCATTTGGCGTTTCATTTTCAAAAATTGTGTTCTGATCTTTCATACAAAAAATGATTCTAGTGTATTTGTTTTCTCAACTTCCCATCCAATGGAATCAAGAATGATCTTAAGTGGTTCCAAGAAAGACTTTTCAAATTGTAAATCATAATCAATGTATTTGTCAAGATTTAATTCCTTTGGAAAATCTTGAATGAACGAAATAATATTCTCATGAATAATATTTGGTTTCTTTAAATAACAGAATTTAATCTTCTCACCATTCTGGATCAAGGAATATTTATTAGTTAATTTATTTTCCTTTATATAATGATTATACAGTAATGCACCTCTAACATGGATTGGTGTTCCTTTAGAATAAATGGTTGAGTTTGATTTATACTTCACTACATCAGATACTGAACGTGGAAATGCAATATCCTCTGGAGGAAGAGATGTAAACTTTTTACGACAATTATCAATATAATCAATCACCTCATCTTCTGTACCACTCATCATTAATTTAAGTGCATCCTTAATCATCTGACGACAAGGTGCAGGTGTTGAGGATTTAACTGCCTCAATACCCATCATCTTCAACTTAGGTTCTTCATACCTAACACCTTCACTATCCCATACGTTGAGAATGTATCTCTTCTTAGCAGTCCATATACCACGATCAGCAATATTCTCTCTTGCCATCACCATCTTCTGGTCATAAGCATTCACGTAGTCGGCCAATTCTTGGTAAGAACTTTCAATAAAAGGCTCAAATTGAGTTTCACACACCTTATTAAGGAACGTGACAACGCCATCACTAGTTTTCTCTCTCCCTTCGTATACACGTTCAACCAAAGGACCCAAATTAAGGTAAATGGAATCAGTATCTGAAGCAATAACATAATCTACCTCCTCAGTTTTCAAAATTTTATTGATCTTCTGGTTCATCTTATTCTCTATCCATCTGATAGAGACTTGTCCTGAAAGAGTAATGGCCTCTGCATTTGCCAGTTTGTAGTACCGAAAGTACTGATTACCGATAGCACCATAAGCACTATTAAGAGATATCTTTTTCGCCATTTGGATGTTATTACACCTGGCAATCTCTTTTTCCAATGCTTTACTAGGAGTCTTTTCATAGTCTTTCTTGGCTTGAATCATCTTCTTCTTAAAGATGACACGTTCGCTATACATCTTGTCCATCAACTCAGGAAGGAATCCACGCACATCCTTCCTGTACTGTGCTCCATTGGCACAAGTCGCATAATCCTCAGTAATCTCTACCTCTTGGTTTAAAAACCTTTCAACGCTCGCGCTGGGATGTCTAGTCTCCCTGAGTGTTTCTGGGGAGATATTATACTGCATGATAAGATGAGGGTAGAGAGAGTTAAGGTCAAAACTAACAACCCAATCATACTTTCCTGGAACCGGTTCTTTGACATAAGCCCCTGCATACTTTTCTCCTTTTGCTGTTCGGTTTTTAGGTGGTATTACAATATTCCTTTTCTTAAGGTAATTGTAAATGATAGTATCCCACATCCGAACTTGATAAAATACATCATTGTAATTCACTTTAGCATCATATGCCATAGTGAGAGCAAGTTCAATGAGTTTCATCTTGTCTTCCAAACGGTCAACAAGTTCCACGTCAACGATGTTGTACTCAATAAACTTTTGCCACCCCTTAGTATAGAAATCCTTAAAGGTATCAAACTCAGAGTGATCAAGTTTTTTCTGACCTAATTCTACCTCAGCAATGTAATCTAGTCTATAGGATTCCTGGGCTTTGTAAGTAAACTTCTTATAAAGATCCAAGTAATCCAGTTGTGTCACACCACCAATATCAAATGTAATATGAGTGCGACCCATAAGATGAATCTCACCTTCACTTACTAATCCCCATGGTGACATTCTCTTCTTTAATTTCTCACCAAGGACTCTCTCAAGTCTCCTGCAAATATAAGGAATATCATATAATTGAATGTTCCAACCAGTAATCACATCTGGAACATCCACCATCCAATAATTAATGAAATGACTTAGGAGTTCATATTCACTAGGACAATGATGATATGTTACGTTACTCTGTTTATTGTTAAACGGTTTAACGCCCCAAGTAATGATCTGCTTTGTTGTATAGTCCTGGATACTGATAGCAAGTATCTCTTCCGTGCACGATTCAACATCAGGGAACCCTTGCTCAGACGCAACCTCAATATCCAGAGTAACCAGTTTAATCTTACTGATGTCAAACCGGACCTCATCCTCAGGGTATTTCTCCGATATGTATTGGTAAATGTAGCGGTCATTTCCGTATATCTCAAAGCCCTCAACATCTTCGTACTTCTTATAGAAGTCTCTACAATCCCTAACCGTCCCCGGATTAATGGCTTCAACTGCATCTCCACTTAACGTTTTATATTTAGCATTCTTCTTAGATTTAACAAATAATGTGGGAAAAAATTCATCTCTAGTCTCATATCTTTTCCCATTCTCAACACCTCTGACCAGAAATTGGTTTCCGATCAATTGAACATTGGTGTAAAATCTCATTCTTTAGTAAGGTCCAGGTATTTTTCAAGTAAAGTGGGTGTGGGGTCTGCCAACGTAAGTATCTTATCAGAACTTATCATGTGTTCGTCGTCTCTTGTAAAAGAACTTAACCAAGGAGCTAAGGTCAATACACCTTCCTGAATAGTTATCTTCTGTTCTGATGTATTGACAACAAAAGGTTGAACCAATTTACAATCAGGTTCTCCTATGTCAGCACCAACCTCTTCAATCTGACTCACCAGAACTTGATTGTTCACTAGTGCTACTACTTTGATTATCTTGTCCATGAGTTAATACTTGTTCTTTAAACATTTTAGTTAGGTTATCTACTGGTTCAACCATTGTAACTACCCAATCAAGAGTCAACGGAATAACAGGTTCTTTTGCAAGAGGAATCCAAGGATAAAATTTCACTTCAAATTGAGATTTCTGATGTTGTTCGGTTACTTCCAAATCTTCAACTTCTCTATGATCTCTCATCTTAACAACACATGGTTTATGAAGAAAATAACCTATAACTTTTTCTTCAACAACCATTTCCTTTACATCTGCAATAATATCCTCACCAGATTTTAGTAGCAAAAGTTTTATAGTCATTATTTATCCATACCTCCATACAGTTTAGCATAAAAAAAGAGGGTCGTAAAGACCCTCTCATCAATTTAAAGATAATTCTTTCGAGCATGATGATCTGGAACTATCTTTCCCAACTCCACGGTGAGGAGTCCATCTGCAAACTCGACGGATCTAACCTCTGTATCGTCGGCGAGCGTCCATTGTCTGGTAAAGGAACGTTGGGCCAATCCTTTGTAGACAAATTCTCCATCAGTTTTCGATTCTTCTTTTTTGCCTTCCACAGATAATTTTCCAAACTCCGTATAGACGGATACTTCATCTTTCTTAAACCCCGCAAGGGCGATTTCGAGTCTCGATTCGACATTATTTACTTGTACCAGATTATAAGGTGGATAATTAGAATTTGTATCGTGTAGGTTGAAGAAACGGTCAAGATAATCTTCCATTCCTATGCCGTTCCGCTGAATCCTTTCCATTAATTCAGGAAGATTTGCAGCATGATACCTTGCTAATGCAGTCATGATAGTAGCTCCTTTAAAAGCGAGTTTGTGTTTTGTGGACCCCGAAGGCATCCATAATATATTTATAGCACAGACCACTAAAAAAGGATAGGTGGTTTACCGTAAAAACTGGTTCTTAACGCGACGGTTTCTACGAAAAGGTTTATGAGTCAAATAAAAATTAGTGTAATTCACAATCACTAATAAGACCAATAATATAGTATTAATCTCCATCAAATATTTAAAGCGACACGAAAACAATAGCACACTATCGTATAACTGTAAATGAAAGTAAAAATATTAATCGGCATCTTGCGTTTTACCTTTCTTGCCGATATTATACTTCTGCTCTAATACCCAATCGTTCTTATCCTTATATGCAAGAACTTTGATTTGGTTAAGAGGTGCAATATCTGATACAGAATCAATATTCACTACTGAAACAAGTCCCCAGTCAGCCAAAAGACGCACAATGCGATTACGTCGTTGTACATCGTTAACTGTGAGATTAGCATGCTTACCATCCAACGCAAATAATTCTTTAAAATGCACAATAAAATACCTACCTTGCTTGTGCAAGATATGACATGATTGATAGAGTTTCTTTTCCTTCCTAGATGCAACTCCAATCCTTGTTAAAGTCTCACGGACCTTGAGGAAATCATCAGGTTCATTAAGAAGTACCTCCACCATTTGATCTTGTGACCAATTGACTTCAGGCTCACCAGTAGTCGTCATTTCATTCCTCCAGTATCAAGTCGTTGTTTAATAAATCCAATCTGTTCTTTTGATAAAATTTTCAGTGCTTGAGATGCTTTTTCATTACTATAACCATAATAACTTTTAATACATTCTAAGTCTGTGACTTTATCTTTGCGGAGCCAGGGAGAAAATCTCTTCTTTTTCCTAAGAGTATTTAGATAAAAATTATATTGCATATCTTTGTCAAGGTTAGGATACCTATTCATTTCATTGACAAACATAATACAATCAAGATTACCTGATAAACAACGATTGATAATATAAGGAGCATAATCCTTAATGACAGAAGGATCTTCTTCAATAAGATTATTCTTATTGAAATTAATAGAATTTAACCAGTCTTTGAGTTCTGTCATTGTATTTGATGTTTTTCTAAAATTTTTTCAAGTATCCTCATTCTTCTTCTCAAATCACCCATTTCATCAGATCCTCCAAGAGCACCATCAATAGTCTCATCTTCTATTGTTTTACGAATCATAGATCTAACTACACCACTAAAAGTTTCCCCATTTGCTTTGCAAATTGCTTTAAAATCTCTGTCCTCTTCTGGAGTAAGCCACAAAGCCGCCATTTTTAAACCATTTTTCTGTCCGTAATTTTTTTCCCGTCTCATTGGTTTTGTTACATCAGGAGGAAGAGCTTTATTATCTAAAATTCCACCATCAACTTTTCTTTTGTATTTCACAATAAGTTCTCTCTCTAAATGAAGAGATTCTCTTTCAGAAAGATTTTCTCTAATTTTCACTCTTCTTTTTTCTGGTGGAACTACAATCCCTCTATGTTGATCATTGATTCTATTAAGACATCCCTTTCCAATATAATATGGAGTCTGGTCTTCTCTCATGTAAGCGTAAACGTAATAATCTTTAAGTTCCATTATCTTATAATCTGAATGTCATCATCTTCTGTCCAGAGTTCGACCTTATCTCTAAACCGACCATCATTCTTAAGAGTTTCATATCTCTTTGTAGCCTTACGTTTCCACCATGAAATAATATTCTCAAGATGAAACTTATCCCAGTTCTGACCAGGAATTAATTTATCCTGCTCACCATTAATAACTTCACGAACATTTCCATACCCATAATCAGAAATATAAAATCTTTTCTTTTGAGTAAGTCCAAATGCCATATCAATGACATCATTAAACTCCTTTAATTTTTCATGATCAAGAATATCTATTTTTTTATTTCCTTTCAAAGAATTCCTAATAATAGATATCATTTTTGTCTGGCGTTTCATTTTCTTAGATGATGCCTTTTTGTCTGTAAGAGGTTTATTATTATTTAAAGTCGTAAACCTATCATGAAGACGATGAAAAACCTCCTCATGAAGAAGTGGTAAAAACTTACTTTCCGTTAAACCTTTATATCTAAAAAATGGTTTAAGACCATCATACTGTGATGCAGAAGTAGTAGAACCATAAAGAGAAGTAGTTTCAAATAATGCAATATCCTTCTCGAATACTTTATTTAATGTCTCTCTGGCAAAATGAGATACACATAAAAGTGCAAGAAGTTTACCACCAAGATAATTGTACCCAAAAGGTTGTGATGGGACAATAACAAATCCCATTGCAGCATGACGATTAAACACAGAAAGATTTGGTGCTTTACCTAACCAAATATTTCTAGGTTTAGAATTAATTGTAGGAGAACCAAAACGGATAAATCCAAGAACTTGTTGTGTCTTCTTTTCAAATACCATCCAACGAAGTTCTCGGCCAGGAATATTACTTTCGTTATTATGAGATGAAACTGCTCTCAAAAGATTTACATAATGTTCTTGAGGAACTGGAGTAACTTTACCATCTACCTTAAAACGTTCTCCAACAAACTTAATATCAAACTCCATTTCTTCAGGATGAATATCCTCATTAAAGAATTCATCCTTAAGAGAAGTAAATTGATGAGTTGTAGCAATGACTTCTTTTTTCACATAACGAAGATAATCCTCAATGGAAGAGAAGTTCTCAAAATAATTAATAAATTCATCAGCAGCCCAAACTGCAACATCATCAGATACAATCATTTAAATAGAATCTAAGTATTTTGTTCCGGGATCATTCTTAAATTTATATACTTCCAATACTACTGTATCGACTATCCTATTGAAGCTTCTTGACATCTGACGATATCCAGATCCAACATAAAGTTGACCTGCAAATACTGATACAGTTGCAGCACCCCAGAAAAGATAATAAAATCTAGACTTAACTTGTGCTTTCAATTTCTTTTTGTCTTTAGTCATGGTCTTTCTGGGTGAGAAGTTTGTTCAGTAAGTTTTGCAGTAACAGGTCCATCAGCTGACCAAACAGATAATGTATGGACGTTAATGGAATCCTTTTCAAATATTTTAACATCAACCTTACCATCTTTGCAAGAAACTTTAACAGTCCCATTACAATGCCAATCTGAAGGTTCTCTATAGAACTTATAAACTGGATAAGGATCGCGAGTTTGAGCAGACGCAACTACTCTATAAAAATTTTCAGTCATTTTTTGGAATCGGTGATTGTTTAGCAAGTTCAATATTTCTCTGTTCCAAATTTCTATTGAAATTCCATTGGTCAAATTTCACATAGAGATGATAAGGTAAACAGAGAAGTTTCTGTGTAATCCATTCAAGATAAAGTAATGAGAGTATAATATACTTCTCAATCATTAAATCACTTCCTCTAGATAATTAGCAACAGCATGGTATCCATAACCAACACCAACTTGAGCTCCTAGAAAAAGAACTATAGCAAGACTCCACAAAAGTTTATTCTTCATCTTTCCTCTCCAATGAAAATCCTAAAACTCTAAATTCAACAAAGGTAAGTGCAATTGCTGCAAACACCAATCCCATCCACATCATCATAACAAGTCCTCTAAAGTAAATAAACTACGAAGTTCCAATCCAACAGCATCTAAAGCGTCTGCACCTCCTTCCTGCCTATCTACGATGGCAAGAACACGCTGAACAAAATATCCAGCATCACATAACTTTTCTGCTGCTAGAATCGCAGAACCTCCAGTCGTAACGACATCCTCTAATACTGTAACACGAGAACCTATTTCTGGCAAAGGTCCTTCAATCCATGCTCCTGTACCATGACCTTTTGGTTCCTTTCTTACAATCAATGCATTAAGTTCACGATCCTTTAAAGCAGCAGCCATAGCAACTCCACTTACCAAAGGATCTGCACCTAATGTAAGTCCTCCTACTGCACTACAATGCTTCTCAACATTCTCTAGAAGACTTAGACTTAAGATCATAAGAGCTTTTCCATTTAATGTTACTGGTTTACAGTTTACATAATGGTTGCTTTTAACTCCAGATGAAAGAGTGAACTCACCTTTACGATAAGCATCTCTCTTTAACATTTCAAGTACTTGTTCTCTCATTTCTTTTCTCCATAACGACTCCAAATTTCATCAATTTCTCTTTTAAATATTGCTTGTTCATGTGCTTCATTCCATGGACTATGATATCCAATATACAATTCTTCCAATCTCTTCTTATCTCCTGGTGATAAAACTTCTTTAGTCATTTACATTCTACTGGGAAAACTATTTATTTCTTCCAAGTCAAAACTCCAATCTTCTATAACAGTATTGGCATATAATCTATCACTGAGAAGTTCCACCTGTTCCATAGCATATTCTCTATCAGGTGCTTCAAAATAGAGATCAATCACCTTACCCAATCTCAACTTCTTGATATCCAAATCAGAAAGTCTACGCGAAGCATCTCTGACTGCATTTCCTGGAGAGTCATCAACCTGTGCTCTCAAACGAATAAAAATAAGTGCCTTAAATTTCATTTCTTATAGTTGCCTCCTGCTGGGCTTTAATCCATCCTTTTCCTCTACTTATTGATTCTAGTCTAGCAGATTCAAACTCTTCTTCCCAATCGTCTGTACATT
>VTLG01010079.1_pt1 | contig 13055 bp, 14 predicted proteins | sample 4694571 | NCBI WGS metagenome assembly VTLG01 (sample SAMN12604809, study PRJNA352737) | marine metagenome | biome: ENVO:00000447; feature: ENVO:00000209|ENVO:00000569|ENVO:01000036; material: ENVO:00002151; isolation source: viral sequences binned using virsorter ... | reverse complement strand
AAACAATACATATGGAAAATGTGTAATCAAAATCATATTAGAACAGATAAAGAATATAACTCAAAAGGTTATTCAAATGTTACAGCAGACGCAAGAACAGATCCTAATCCTAATTATGAACATGTAAGATCATCAGCATATCTATTTGTTTTTTCACAAAGATTAGTTAAAAAAGCAAATCCTTATTATACACATATGATAGAAATTGGAGACCATGTTGCTGATGAAATGATACCAGAAATGTTTGACCATTTAGTTTCACATGTATGTATTGAAGTAGGTATATTTGCAGCTAATCTAACAAATTATTTGTTATCTAATGGACTTGATATGTCATATAATTTATGTTTTTCAAAAGATTTAAATAAATGGCGTGAATATGGTTTTACACATATGCAATCTCCACCTGTATTAATGATGTCAGCAGGTTATCGTAAAGAAACAAGACATGAACGTTTAAATAAATCAAAAATTTTTAGAAATTTAAAAATGAAACTAAACAAATCTCCTGATACTAAACCAGATTTAGAAGAAATTATTTACTGGAGAAACAACAAGAAATTAGACTAATGACAGAAGCATATCTAGGTAACCCAAATCTATATAAAGCAAATCTTCAACAAAGTTATACTGAAGATCAAGTTAGAGAAATTGCAAAATGTATGGAAGATCCTATACATTTTATAAAAACATATACAAGAATTGTAAACATTGATGAAGGTCTAGTACCTTTTAATATGTACCCTTTTCAGGAGAAAATGGTTAATACATTCCACAATAATCGTTTTTCTATTTGTAAATTACCTAGGCAGTCAGGTAAGTCAACTACAATTATTGCATATCTATTACATCAAGTTATATTCAATGACAATATAAACGTTGCCATACTTGCAAACAAATCATCAACTGCTAGAGATTTATTAGGTAGATTACAACTTGCATATGAAAACTTACCTAAATGGTTACAACAAGGTGTACTAAACTGGAACAAAGGTTCTTTAGAATTAGAAAACGGCAGTAAAATACTTGCAGCCGCAACATCTTCAAGTGCGATTCGAGGTGGTTCATTTAACATAATATTCCTTGATGAGTTTGCTTTCATACCTAACAATATATCTGAGCAGTTTTTTAGTTCAGTTTATCCTACAATATCTTCTGGTAAAACTTCTAAAGTTATGATTGTATCTACGCCACATGGAATGAATATGTTTTATAAACTATGGAATGACGCTCAACATAAACGAAATGATTATGTACCTATTGAAGTACATTGGTCAGAGGTGCCTGGTAGAGATGATAACTGGAAAGCAGAAACAATTAGAAACACAAGTGAGGCACAATTTGCTACCGAGTTTGAGTGTGAGTTTGTAGGATCAGTAGATACGTTAATCAATCCATCTAAATTAAGAAACTTATCACACGATACACCTATAGTATCAAACGCAGGATTTGATATGTACAAACGAGCAGAAAAAGGTAAAGACTATGTTATAACGGTTGACGTTGCAAGAGGTACCGTAAGAGATTATTCAGCATTTTGTGTATTTGATGTAACACAAATGCCATATAAGATGGTTGCAAAATTTAGAGATAATGAAATCAAACCTATATTGTTTCCTCATACAATTGAGAAAGTTGCAAAAGAATATAACAATGCTCATGTATGTGTTGAAGTAAATGATTTAGGTCATCAAATAGCAGACGCTTTACAATTTGAATTAGAGTACACTAATCTATTAATGTGTATGATGAAAGGTAGAGCAGGTCAAATATTAGGTGGTGGTTTTAGTAAGAGGGGTACACAATTAGGTGTACGTATGACAAAACAAGTAAAACGTATAGGTTGTTCTAACTTAAAGTCATTATTAGAAGGCGATAAAATAATCATCAATGACTTTCATACAATACAAGAGTTATCAACATTTGTAAGACGTGGTAGTGGTTGGCAGGCTGAAGAAGGTTCTAATGATGATTTAGTTATGTGTTGCGTTATCTTTGCATGGATAACTAATCAAAGATATTTCAAAGAGATGACTGACCAAGATGTACGTGCTAGAATGTACGCTGAACAACAAAACGCAATAGAACAAGATATGGCACCTTTCGGGTTTATGAACGATGGTCAGGAAGAAGAATATCAACAAGACGATAGTGGTGAAGTATGGACTCCTGTGACCGTACGAAAAGGTGATATTTTATAAATATAAACGAGATTAATGATACCTATTAGCTAATAAGAGGAGAACACATATGGCATTTCAAGTTTCACCAGGTGTACTCGTAAAAGAGAAAGATTTAACTAACGTAATACCAGCAGTAGCAACTACGATCGGTGCTGTTGCAGGTCAGTTCAATCAAGGACCTATGGACGAAGTAACGTCTATTAGTTCGGAGAAAGAATTAGTAGAAACGTTTGGTAAACCTGACTCTACAAACTTTGAATATTGGTTTAGTGCTGCTAGTTTCTTGCAGTATTCATCAAGTTTAAGGGTAGTACGAGCTGCAAATTCATCAAGTGTAAACGCTGTTGTATCTGGCACAGCATTAAGAATAAAAAACACAGATCATTACTCTAACGGTGACGGAAGTACAGGACCTTACAATGACGGTTCAGCTAACGTTGGCGAATGGGCTGCAAGAACAGCAGGCGCATGGGGTAACAACTTAAAAGTTTCAGTATGTCCGAGTGCAACGGCATATGAAACAGCAAATAAAACAACAACAAATGACGCTTCAACAGCAGTTGGAGATACAACTATCGTATTAACTTCAGGAACTGATTTTAATGTAGGCGATATTGTAAACTTCGGCGAAGCTGGCGGGCATGAATATAGAGTTACAGCTGTTAATACAAACACTTTAACTTTTGTAAGACATCCATCAGGCACAGGCGGACTACACACAGCTGTAGCAAACGGCTCTGCTGTAAGAAGAAGATGGCAATACTACGATCTAGTAGCTAGTGCTCCAGGTACTTCAGAATACGCTTCTAATAGAAGTGGTGTAAATGACGAAATGCACATAGTAGTCGTTGATGAAGACGGTGGTATCACAGGTACTGCTGGTGAAGTTTTAGAAGTTTATGATTCAGTATCAAAAGGATCAGACGCTAAAACACCACAAGGCGATACTAACTACTACGTTGACGTACTTTACAACCAATCAGAATACATCTATTGGATGGATCACGTTGCGACAGGATCAAATTGGGGTAGTGCAGTAGCAGGATTAACATTTACTGCTCTGTCAGCACCTTTTGCTAGATCACTTGCAAGTGGGGCAGATGGTTCTGCTGTAACAACTGCTCAATTAAAAACTGCTTACGAAAAATACAATGACGCAGATACGGTTGACGCAAACTTAATCATCGCTGGTAAAGGTGACGCTACTCACATAGATAACCTAATTACTATCGCTGAAAACAGAAAAGACGCAATCGTTTTTGTATCACCTGAAAGAGCAGATGTTGTAAACGTAACAAACTCAACTACTCAAACAACTAACGTAAAAGGATTTTTTGATGGTATCAGATCATCATCTTACGTAGTATTTGATAGTGGTTACAAATACACATACGACAAATATAATGACGTATTCAGATATGTTCCTTTGAACGGAGATATTGCTGGATTGGCTGCAAGAACAGACTTAATCGCAGATACATGGTTCTCACCTGCTGGTTTCAACAGAGGAGTAATTAGAGGTGCGGTTAAACTTGCTTACAACCCAACAAAAGAACAAAGAGATATATTGTACAGAGCTAGAATTAACCCAGTTGTAACATTACCAGGACAAGGTACTTTATTGTTTGGTGATAAAACTGGATTATCAAAGCCGAGTGCGTTTGATAGAATAAACGTTAGAAGATTGTTTATCACTTTAGAGAAGGCAATCTCAACAGCTTCTAAATTTCAACTATTTGAATTTAATGACGAGTTTACAAGAGCTCAATTTAGAAACATAGTTGAACCATTTTTAAGAGATGTACAAGGTAGAAGAGGAGTTACAGACTTTTTAGTTACTTGTGATTCTTCTAACAATACTTCCGATGTCATTGATAGAAATGAGTTTAGAGCAGATATATTTGTTAAACCAAATAGATCAATTAACTTTATACAACTACAATTCGTTGCGACAAGATCAGGCGTTGCATTTGAAGAAGTGGTAGGAGGATAAACACATGCCAAATATAAATGACTTTAAAGCTAAGTTAAGAGGCGGTGGAGCTCGTGCCAATCAGTTTAGAGTAACAATGCCTTTCCCAGGTTTCGCAAGTGTGGGTGCTGAAACAGAAACTATGAGTTTCTTAACTACATCTACATCTTTACCTGGTATGACGGTAACGGAAGTTGCAATACCATTTAGAGGTAGGGAGTTATATGTTGCAGGTGATAGAACATTTGCTACATGGACTACAACTATCTTAAATGATACAAACTTCTTAATCCGAAACGCATACGAAAGATGGTTAAACGGTATCAACAATATGTCAGATAACGAAGGATTAGTAAATCCTGTTGATTATCAAGTTGACGCATTTGTAGATCAGTTAGACCGAAATGGTAACGTGATTAAATCATACACGTTCAGAGGAATGTTTCCAACAACTCTGGATGATATTGCTCTATCGTATAGTGATAACAACTCCGTAGAGAGTTTTACTGCTACACATAGATACCAATACTTTGAAACAAACACTACTACTTAATACCGATATAAGTATTAATAGTAACAGGAGAAACTAAATTATGGCTGAACTATTCGGGTTTAAGATAGAGCGTACAAAAACCGCTACAACCGATGCAAGACAAAACATAGTTCCACCACAAGCGGAGGACGGTACACAAACCGTCCCTGCTGGTGGGTTCTTTGCGTCTTACGGTGGATTTGATGTAACGGCTAGAAACGAGCTAGACTTAATAAGAAGATATAGAGAAGTAGCACTACATCCCGAGTGCGACCTCGCAATTGAAGATATAATTTCAGAAGCAATTGTATCTAATGAAAATCAACAATCTGTACAACTAGATTTAAGTAAAATAGAGTACAGCGAATCAATCAAAAAGAAAATAAGAGAATCCTTTTTAGAAGTATTAAAGTTATTAAACTTTGATATAAAAGGACATGACATCTTTAGAAGATGGTACGTAGATGGTAGAATGTACTATCATAAAATTATAGATAAAGATAGTCCTAGATTAGGGATAACAGAATTAAGATATATAGACCCTCGTAAAATTAAAAAGATTAGAGAGGTTAGAAAGCAAAGAACAGATGGTATGCCTTCTTCATTTGCTTTTGAAAACAAATTCCAAGAATATTATATATTCAACGAAAGAGGAATACACCCTACTGCTACATCAAACGCAGGTGGGTTAAGAATAGCGACAGACGCTATTGCATTTTGTCCGTCTGGATTAGTAGATCAGACTCACAATCAAGTTTTATCTTATTTACATAAAGCAATTAAACCTGTCAATCAATTAAGAATGGTTGAAGACGCTGTTGTAATATACAGAATTGCTCGTGCACCAGAAAGAAGAATATTCTATATTGATGTAGGTAACTTACCTAAAATCAAGGCTGAACAATATTTAAGAGATGTTATGGCTAGATATAGAAACAAACTTGTATATGACGCAAGTACTGGTGAAATAAGAGATGACAGAAACTATATGAGTATGTTAGAAGACTTTTGGTTACCTCGTAGAGAAGGTGGGAGAGGTACTGAAATTACTACTTTACCAGGTGGTCAAAATTTAGGTGAGATTGCAGATATAGAATACTTCCAAAAGAAACTATATCGTTCACTTAATATACCAATCAGTAGATTAGAAGGCGGTCAAGGATTTAATCTAGGTCGTGCAGCTGAAATTAGTAGAGATGAAGTTAAGTTTACTAAATTTGTAGGCAGACTACGTAAAAAATTCTGTATGCTTTTCCATGATCTATTGAAAACACAATTGATTTTAAAAGGCGTCATTGCACCTGAAGAATGGGATAGTATGCAAGGCGATATTACATATTCTTTCTTACAAGATGGTTATTTTGCCGAATTGAAGCACAGCGAAATGATGAGAGAAAGAGTGCAACTTGCTCAACAATTAGAAGGGTATGTTGGTAAATATTTCTCTAACGAGTATATAAGAACCAAGATATTAAAACAAAATGAAACAGAAATTGAAGAAATTGATAAACAAATTGAAGAAGAAGGTTCTGAAGGAGAAGGCGAGCAAGCCGTCCCTGTCATCACGCCTCGTAAAGAAGCGAATGGCAGTAAAAAAGAAGAACCAACATTAAAACCAAAAGAAGGAGAAAAAGATGTCGGAAGAAGTAATTAGATATGGTGCAGGTGGCGTTCCTTACGTAGAAAAGAAACCTGCTCCTAAAAAACAAGAAGTGAAGCCCGAGCCTAAAAAAGAAGAAAAAAAGGCAGAAGCACCTAAAGAAAAAAAGTAATAGGAGATAAATAATAGTATGAGTAAAGAAAATTTAAACAAGTTTGTTAATTCACTACAACAAGGTGACGCTAAACAGGCAGGAGATGATATAAAAAATGCTCTTGCAGATAAAGTTAGTGCAGCCTTAGATGACGCTAAAGTTGATGTGGCAAGATCAGTATTTACAGGACAACAAGGCGCAGACGCTCCAGAAGCGAATGTGTTTAGTGGTAATGATATAAGTGCTGAAACTCCTGCACCAGAGGTAGCAAGTGATGAAGTGGCTAAGTAATTTTGTCAAAGATAATATAACTGAAGGCAACGATTACAAACGTACTAGGCAATACAATAAACTTACGCCTAAAATGAAGCGTGCTGTAGATATGATATTCAGAGCTGCTGACAAAGACGCAGATGTAATATCAAACTTTGAAAAAAACGTCAATACAGCTGCAAAACAATTTGGTGTAAGTAAACAAGATTTAATGACGTATTTTGATAAAGAAACGTTAACAATTTTAAGGAGATAGAAATGGGAACATTTATACTAAAAGGATCAGCTGTTGCAGGTACTTTATCTGATAACGATATTGGTAAAGCACACTTTGTAAGAATAGTTGCTACTGCAGGTAGTAATACTATTACGGTTAAAGATGGTAGTACAACTTTAGGTACAACTTTGTTACACACAGCAGGCGATGAAATCACTATTGAAAAACATGCTAAGCATACAATATCATCTAGTGGTGCTGTAAGTGCTACTGCTGTAGGCGTAGGACACTAACATGGCTGACACGGTATCTACACAAACATTAACAGATACGACAGGCGTAAAGTTTGCCGTTAAGATGACTAATTTTTCTGACGGTACAGGAGAAACTTTAGTTAAAAAAGTTGACGCTAGCGCAACAACTTTTATGACCGAAGACGGCAATCGTAAAATATCAAAAATCTTTTATTCAATTAATACTGCAAACCCTAAATCAGCAGTAGAATTGATATGGGATGGTACAGATAATGCAACGGCAGTTTTGTTGTCTGGTCAAGGTTTTTGGGACTTACGTGCTGATGGTAATGAGATAACAAACAACGCAACGACACCAACAGGCGATGTTTTATTATCTACAAAAAATTTTGCAATAGGTGATAATTATACGATTTTAGTGGTATTTAGATAATAATTTGTATAAATATTAGAGAGAAATTAGAGATAGATACAAATGAAATTAATAACCGAAGAAATATCAAACGCAGAATATATCGTAGAAGAAAAGAATGGTAAAAAGAATTATGCCATTAAAGGTATATTCATGCAATCAGACGTAAAAAATAGGAATGGAAGAATCTATCCTAAAGAAATCTTACAAAAAGAAGTTGTAAGATACAATAGAGAGTTCATCAATAAAAACAGAGCATTCGGCGAACTTGGTCATCCTGATGGCCCAACGGTAAACCTAGAAAGAGTTTCGCACATGATAAAGGCTCTATATCCAGAAGGCAGTAATTTTATAGGTGAGGCACGAATTTTAGAAACCCCATATGGAAAAATAGTGAAAAGTTTAATTGACGAGGGTGCAAAATTAGGTGTTTCAAGTAGAGGAATGGGCACACTTGCAAATGTAGGTGGTGCTAATGTAGTTAAAGACGATTTTTACCTTGCAACCGCAGCTGATATAGTTGCAGACCCTAGTGCTCCAGACGCTTTTGTAGAAGGCATTATGGAAGGCAAAGAATGGGTTTGGGATAATGGGATTTTGAAAGAGCAAGAAGTAAACGAATTAAAGTTACAAGCAGAAAGTAAAGAGAGAATGGCAAGGGCAGAAAAGAACGCTCAAGTATTCGAATCTTTTCTTAAAAAGCTGTAATTTTATAAATAGTAATTAACACATTCCGATAGGAGTGGTGTGATTATTGCAATAATTAACAAGTAAAACTATTGAGGAGATAGAACAATGGCTGATAAAACTGTGGCAGATTTGCCAAAGAAAAATGCAGCTCCAGCTGAACCAGCAAAGTCTTTACAGGCAACTGTACAGCAAGTGATGAACAAAGCAATCACTTCACCGACTGACGCAAAAGTAGATTTCGCACAAGGGGTTAACCATATTACAGGTGACCCACAACAAAAAAGTGCAGGAGCAGCTGACGCAATGCAATCTCTAAAAGCTGAGGCAGAACCTAAGAAAACAACTTATAGTAATGCTAACGAAGCTGACGAGAAAAAAGATAAAGAAAAAGAAGACATGAAAGAAGTAGCAGACAAAGAAGATGAAAAGAAAAAAGATGAAATGATGAAAGCTTCTAAAGATAAAGAAGATATGAAAGAAGGTGAAATGCCTGCTGGTCTTAAAAAATACCTTGACAAGAAAAACGGTAAAGAAGAAGAAGCCGACAAAGAGAAAAAAGATGTTAAGGAAGTTGCCGACAAAGAAAAAGAAATGAAAAAAGAAGTCGCTGACAAAGAAAAAGAAATGAAGAAAGAAGAAGACGAGAAGAAAAAAGAAGTGAAAGAAGTAGCTGAAAAAGACAAAGAAAAAGAAGTCAAAGAAGTTGCTGATAAAGATGATGAGAAGAAAAAAGAAGTTTCTGAAGTAGCTGATAAAGAAAAAGAAGCTAAAAAAGAAATGACTGCTAAAGACAAAGTTAAAGATATGGACATGAAAGAAGATGTTGCTGCTCTTACAGATGGTGAAGACTTATCTGAAGAATTTAAGCAAAAAGCTTCTACTATATTTGAAGCTGCTGTTAAAGCAAAACTCGTTGAAGAAATTGAGAAATTAGAAGGCGAATACGAAACTAAGGTTGCAGAAAAAGTTGAAGAAACTAAATCTGAAATCGTAGAAAAAGTTGACGCATATCTAAACTATGTTGTCGAGGAGTGGATGAAAGAAAACGAATTGGCAATAGAGAAAGGTTTAAGAGCTGAGATTACTGAAGACTTTATCGGTGGTCTTAAATCTTTATTTGAATCTCACTACATTAACGTTCCACAAGAGAAGTATGATGTAATTGAGGCTCAAACTGCTGAGATAGAGAAGTTAAAAGAAGAAGTTAACCAAACTATTGAGAAAAACGTTGAGTTAAATCAGGCAATCGGAAATCATGTAAGACAAGATATTATCAATGATGTATCTTCTGATCTTGCTGAAACTGAATCTGAAAAACTTAAAGGTTTAGCAGAAAGTATTGAATATAAAGACGCTGAAAGTTTTAGATCAAGTGTAGAAACATTAAAAAATTCTTACTTCCCTAAAGCAAAAGCGAGTGAAACTGAATCTAATGAAGTAGCTGAACAAAATGCTGGCGCCGATTTATCGGAGTCAATGGCTGCATACACAGCTGCAATTAGTAAATCAAAGAAAAATCCTTATTTAAAGTAGGGATTAGTTAATTAACTAAAAGAAGGAGAGATAGAAAAATGTTTTTATCTGAATCAATACAATCAAAGTGGCAGCCCGTTTTGGATCATCCTGATCTTCCCGAAGTTAAGGATAGTTACAAAAGAGCCGTTACTTCTATGGTATTAGAGAACCAAGAAAAGTCGCTTAAAGAAGACGCTGCTTTCTTATCAGAAGCTGCGCCAACTAACGCAACTGGTTCATCTATACAAAATTGGAATCCTATTTTAATTAGCTTAGTAAGAAGAGCAATGCCTAACCTTATCGCTTACGATATTGCAGGCGTTCAACCTATGTCAGGTCCAACTGGTCTGATTTTCGCTATGAGAAGCAGATATACTTCTCAAAGTGGTGGTGAAGCTCTTTTTGACGAAGCTGATACTGACTTTTCTGGAAGAAACAAAGCTGGTTCTTCTGTGTCAGGGGCTTCCGCTGTAGCACAAACTGGTGAAAACCCAGCTGTACTTAATGACTCAATCGGTACTTCTACTGGTTACACAACTGGTACTGGTATGACAACTGCATACGCAGAAGCACTTGGAGATGCCGCTGGTAACTCATTTGCTGAAATGGCTTTCTCAATTGAGAAATCTACGGTTACTGCGAAAAGCAGAGCATTAAAGGCTGAGTACACTATGGAATTAGCACAGGACCTTAAAGCAATTCACGGCTTAGACGCTGAAACTGAATTATCAAACATCTTATCTGCTGAAATCTTAGCTGAGATCAATAGAGAAGTTGTAAGAACGGTTTACAGAACTGCTGAAGTAGGTGCTGCTGATAATGACAACTCACATGCTGCAATTAACACAACAACTGCTGGTATATTTGACCTTGACACAGACTCTAATGGTAGATGGTCTGTTGAGAGATTCAAAGGTCTTATGTTCCAATTAGAGAGAGATGCTAACACAATCGCTCAGAGAACCAGAAGAGGAAAAGGTAACATGATTATCTGTTCTTCAGATGTTGCCTCTGCATTACAAATGGCTGGCGTGTTAGACTACACTCCTGCATTAAACAACAACTTAAACATTGACGACACAGGTAATACTTTTGCTGGTGTATTAAATGGTAAGTATAAAGTTTACATTGACCCATATGCTGCTAACATGGCAAGCAATGCGTCACCTACTAAACAATACTACGTTGTTGGTTACAAAGGAACTTCTCCATATGACGCAGGGTTATTCTACTGCCCATATGTACCTCTACAAATGGTTAGAGCAGTAGGTCAGGACAACTTCCAACCGAAAATCGGTTTCAAAACACGATACGGTATGGTAGCTAACCCATTCGCTGGTGCGAGTGCTTCTGGCAACATTACTGCTGACGGTGTTGGTAATATCAACGCTAACAGATACTACAGACGTGTTCAAGTTACGAACATCATGTAATATTTGTTGAGAAACAAATTAGAAAAGGGCGCTTCGGCGCCCTTTTTTTTGACATAAATAAAAGTAGATTATGTTTTATACTGAAAGAATAACAATTTACAAAGAGCCTAAATCAACAATAATGAATACGATAACTAGAGCAATTGCAGGTATAGTACTAATTGGTGGTTTCTTTTTACTACTTTCACTAGGTCTTAATTACTTACAAAAACCTAACGCATTAGAAAAAATAGAACAACGATTAGATGAAGCAGAGCAATCACAATCTGTACTTACAGAAAACGAAAAGAAACTAAAGACAGAAGCCCAAACTAAAGAATGGGAAGAGGTAGACGAAAAGACGATAATACCTCTACCTAAACCTAAGTAATTTTCATATAAATAGCTGTATGACTATTACAAACTCATACACAAGACAACCTACAAAGTTTGATTACGCAGAACCTACAAAGTTTAAATTTACTATAATTAAACTTCCTAAAGTAGAATTTTTTGTAACTACAGCAAATGTACCTGGTGTATCATTGGGTACTACTACACAACCTACACCTTTAAAAGATGTACCTATTCCTGGTGATAAACTAGATTACGATACACTTAACTTACAATTTTTAGTAGATGAAAATTTAGAAAACTATAGAGAAATACATGGTTGGTTAACTGGTCTAGGATTTCCTAAAGATCATTCTCAATTTAGATCATTACAGGCTGCAGGTACAGACAGATATCCTACTACAACAAGAGAAGATTTAAACAAGGAGATAGGTGATGTAGTAAAACAAACTTCAGATGATGGTGGTTTATATTCAGACGCTACATTGTTTATATTGACAAGTAAAAACAATTCTAATTTAGAAGTTAGATTTAGAGATATATATCCTATTTCATTATCAGGTTTAGATTACAATCAACAAGCAACAGATGTAAACTACTTAACAGCAAGTGTTACATTTCAATACAAAATTTATGAGTTTGCTAGTGTTAGTGGGAGTGGCACATTAGAAACCACTACTTAATTTTATTATAAATTATATTATGACCGTTCTTATAAGACCTAGAGATAGAAAATCTCATTTACACAAAATGATAACCAAAGGTGGTCCTGGAGACAATTACCTTGGCCGTTTAGGCGCAGGTAAAGTCAACATGAGCTCATGGTTTCAAAAAGTTGATATTTTAGAAGATCAGATTAGAAGTGGCGAGTTACCTTTCTTTTGTTCTGCTCCTTTTCAGATGGTCTACACTACAACAAGAGGTGAGTATGCACCATGCTCATGGGCTGCTGAAGGTTTCAATCCTAATATAAAAGACGTACCTATTCGTAGATACTTTGAAGACAATGATAATTTAAATAATTTACGTAGAGAGATGGTAACACCAGGTTCTAAATTAGAACTTGCAAAAAAATGGTGTAAAAATTGTATGCACCAAGAAAAACACTATGGCAGATCAAGGCGACAAGCCTCTTTAAAAATACAAACAAACGATCATGCTATATGGCCTGGTATAAGAAATGCTGTAGAGTATTTTAAAAGAAGAAACAAAGGTGTATTTCAGGATAGAATATTTGAGGTACAAGTAAAAGCATTTGGTAACAAGTGTAATTTAGATTGTTATATGTGTGTACCTTATGACTCTACTACACGATTAAAATCTATACACTCTGAAAAATTAAAAGGTGAAAAGGTTTTTTCTGATTATGCAAAGGCACCTATAGAATTAGTAAAGGGTGAGAAGTTAAAAAACGTTGTAGATCAAATAGTTGATTTAGCACCATACATTTATAATCTAAAATTTATAGGTGGTGAACCATTAGTTAT
>VTLG01007308.1_pt1 | contig 13057 bp, 11 predicted proteins | sample 4694571 | NCBI WGS metagenome assembly VTLG01 (sample SAMN12604809, study PRJNA352737) | marine metagenome | biome: ENVO:00000447; feature: ENVO:00000209|ENVO:00000569|ENVO:01000036; material: ENVO:00002151; isolation source: viral sequences binned using virsorter ... | reverse complement strand
TGTGGAATCTCTGGTTTTTCTCTGGGTGGTGGTGGTGGTGTTTTTGTTGTAGGTTTGGATTCTTCCTGTTGATAATCTAATTTTTTAGGGTCATAGTTTATTGGTACATAGGATGGAATTGTATGCCCTGCTGGACAGCTATAATAAGCCCCATTTGGGTCATCAGATATAATCTGTGTATTTTTAACAGAGGCATCCCTATGCGTCCTTGTACAGCCAGCCATGTCAATTTTAGGCAGAGCTATATTTAAACTTTCATTAGTTGTAGGGATATAAGTTTGAACTTTTATTGTTGGTATCTCAGGAATTACAATTTGTGGTATTTCCACTTATTTTTGTTTTAAAGGTAATGGAATTGATTCTCCTGTAACATTTGGAATAGCATTATCTAACACTTTTGGTAATGATTGCTGGACATTTGCCATAATTTCATTCATAATTTTATTTTTTAATTGAGGGGATGTTACATATTTGTATGCAAAATAGGCTCCGCCACTCATGGAAGCTACCATTACAAATGAGACAATACTCAAAACATTAGCAATTTTTTGAAACATGATAAAAGAAGCAATAGTAAAAGCGATTTCTCACACCCTTATTATATCTTTTTTGATAATTATTCCTAGTATTGCTCCTTTATATCTAATTTCTAGTTATATGACTAGACAAATGCAAGAATCTAGTCGTTAGGATCTGTTGGATATTGTGTCATATTCCATTTCTCAAAGTTTCCATCTTTATCATAAGTTGCACCATATAAAGTAACTAAAGCTGCTGTATCTGCACAGGCATCAATTTCTTTTTCCCTTGTATCACAGGCAGTTCTTACACCATCACGATAAGTTGTGATTGCTGTAGGTATTGCAGTAGATTTTTCTGCTTTTCTTACAACATACCAATCATATCTTGCTAATAAAGAACCAGCAATATCTTTTTCTTGTGCTTTTAAAAGTGATTTGACACCTAAAGTAGTGTATTCAACCCCTTCGTGTGTTTCTTTTGTGTCATCAAGTGCTTTTGCTGTTCCGTTGCCATTATAAAAACGTGAGTCATATACTGGATCGTCAGCAACCTCAGTAATACCAAGATCTTTTTTCTCTTGTGCTGTTGATAATCTCAACCAGTTAGCAGGGTAATTAACATCCCCAACTGTAAAGGGAACATCAACTGCTAATGGGTTTCCGTCTAATTTAAATGCCATAGTTTTATTTTAGTATATATATGTTTATCTAGCACGAGCGTTTTTAAATGGTGCTTCCGCAAATGCAATATATATGTAAGTGTAACTATTGTAGTTAAAAGCATCATTGCTTGTTCTTAATTTAAAACCATTAGATAAAAAATCCATTGTGGTAAAAGTAGCTTCTGATTGACCATTATTAGGATTTAATTCTTTATCTACTACGTTAAAAGTATTTCTTTTATTATCGTAAGTGTACCAGCTTGTTCCATGCAGTCCTCGTGTTATGACGAAAGCTGGCTTAAAACCTGTAAAAACAAACGTGCCATCAGCGTTGCCGTTGCCTGTATATGACCCAAACTTGCTGTACCCTGCTACTCCGCTAAAACAGTAAGCCACATAATTCCTACTACTTATACTTCCTGATCTATTACTTTCACTACCTGTATTTCCTAAACTAAAAACTGAGGAAGTTGGTTCTGTATTTCCCCATGGATAAGAATTACCTGTACCTGCAAAAGAACTACTTGAATTTAAATACAATACGTTTTTAAAATATTCATAACTGCCTGATACTGCTTCTTTATGTAAAACTTTCCAAGCTCCTGAAGCATTTCGATCTTTTAATATAATTACTTCAGGTGCTACTCCTAATCCATGTCCAACTGTTGCAGTTGATCCTGTTCCTGTGTAATTTATTATGGAAAAACCTGCCGTTGGAGAGGCTTTGACTACAGATTGAATTGTTCCATCAAAATTACTCGATCCAAGAGTTGAGTTTGTATTTATTGCACCACCCATACCACTATGGCTAGAACAATAGTAATAAAGAGTAGGAGCAGAAGCAGCTACGACTATCGTTACCTGAGTTGAGCTATTATGTGTAACCCCTGTTGTATATTCACTTCCACCACCATGCGTACCATCTGATGTTGTAGAAAATCTAAATGGGTGTCCTGATGGATAGTTGAATATATAAGTACCACCTTCTGCAAGGTCAAGAGTTACAGCAGACGTTCCATAACCATCAAATCTAAATTTATTACCAGAATCATCAACAACTGTTACTGTATAAGTTTTGCCATCTGTATCACCAGCGTTCCAATTCCATGCAACATAATCTTCATTATTTTCATTAACATTACCAGAATTGCCAGCAGTTACATTAAAACCATCAGCTAAATAAGAATTTACATGACCATTTGAATTATCAACACTCTCTCCGTCAGTTTCATTTGAATACATTTGTCTATTAGCACCAGCAACAGCATTTGTTAAATTGTGCCAATCTGCTTGTGATCTATTTTTTATCCATAGCCAATCAGGTTGAAAACCAACACCTGTTATATCTCTATCATCTGAATCGTCACCTGTATAAAGAATAGTATTAAAATGTTGATTAGATAGCTTTATTGTTGGGTCGGGTAAGTTTGCTGAACATATTGCTTTAAATCCACTAGGAACTGCATAATAAAAATCTCCTTTTCCATTTGCATCTGTATTTCCTTGTGCTGTAGTAGCATTAGAAAAACTACTATCTTGTCCAAAGTTGGCTTGCCAACCTACATTTTCTTCTGAGTATGCTGGAGTATAAACTTTTCCTGTTGCTACAGTTGTGTCGTGACTAGATTCATTTAAAGTAGTTGATGCTGAAGCACTACCATTTATCCAAGTTCCATTTCTAGCAAACCAGACCTTTCCAGCATCTACATCAAGAGCTATACCAATTATGTCACCAGCAGAAGGAGTAGTTTGATAGCTGTTAGTAACAGCACTACCATTTTTATATAAATCATCTCTATAAATTGAAACTGCATCTCCAAAATCATAAGTAGCACTAGAACTAGCGAGTAAATAATTTGTTCCACTTACTTGTGTATTTTTTGTATTTTCAATATCACTTACACCATAAGTCCATTTATTAGCACTTCCAGATACCGCTATTGCTTCCCAATACCATTTACCAGACCTAAGACCAAAATTTCCATATAAAGTTTTATGTTGAGCATTATTAACTCCTTTCAAATTACCTTCTGAAAAAGTAGTTGCAGCCGTTTTTTGTATAGAAAGAAAAGTACAAAAATTATTTGTAGGACTATCTTTTACAGCATCACCAGTTCCAAAATTATTTGGTGTAAAATTGTTAGAATTACCGCTTGAATCTTTGCCAAGTGTTGTTGCAGTTGTTCCAGAATTATCTGAAAAATTCAAATAAAATCCATTTGTTCCATAACTTCCTGTATATTTTTTAGGATTTAATTGTCCTGTTGTTGAATCTGTTTCGGTAAAATCACTTGGTGTTAATGCTTGACCATCAATCACATTAACTTCCGCAAGATACATGTCCCCATATTCTCCAACCCCATCTCTTCCAATATAAGTGTTGTAGCTATTTCTTAAAATTCTAATAGTAGTTTGATTTAGTGTAACTGTTCCAGTTGTAGAAAAATCTGTTAATCTTTCGCCATTAATATAACAAATCATCCTATCTGCTCCTGTGCTGTTTTGCGTGTCATATACTGTCATAACGTGCATCCAAGCAGAAAAATCTCTATATTTTGCTGTAGTTATATAGGTTGCACTTGTATTGGGGCCAACTGCTCTAAAGCTATCATTACTAAAAGAAATAGGTGTTTCCCAATTATCTTGAACTCCTATAACTGTTTGCAATCCACTATCTGAAGAACATCTTTTTACCCAACAGCTAAAAGTCATTTTATATTGACTTGTTGGTTCTTGTGCGTATTGTCTATTTAAATAGGCACTATCATCATCATTAAACCTTAAACTACGATCAACTGTATATGCGGTGTCAGCAGCCCCTGAAGCACCGATTCTTATTGGATCAAAAAATGGCATTACTTAACGTCTAAAGAAACTGCACAATGTATTACGTTACTAGATAAAATCACATAATCTATTCGATCTACCGCAGCAGCCGTTGTTGTAAGTGTTGGTGCTGTACCTCCTACAAATTTAAAAGCACTATTAAATGAAGCTGACCAACCACTTGATTGCTAGGTGCTGCAAAGGTTCTGTTGCCTCCAAGCGTTACTGAATGATGACAGGCAGTTGCCATATCAATTGTTATTGTTGCCCCATCAGATAATGCTGTGACGTTAGCTGCGGCTCCTCCTGTAAGACTTACACCCCCACTAGCAGTTTCAAATTTTTTGGTATTGTCGTGGTAAATCTCAACTTGAGCATTGGCAAAACACTTAATAGAGTTTTCTGTATTATTTGTTCTTAATAAAATAGCACCAGTAACATTATCGATATAACTATTAGTTCCATCGTGGTAAATATTTAAATCATTTCCAGTTCCAAATTTAGCTTTGGCATTATCAGCAAATCCAAGTGCATTTTCTGATCTATCAAAAACAACATCACGACCAGCAGTAGCACCATCAAAAGTTACATCCTCTTGAAATATATTTGTTGATGTAAAAGTATTTGCTGCCGACAATCCCGCGTGACCAAAGTTTGTTGCAGATACATCACCTAAAGTAACAAAAGCATTATTAGCAGAATTTCTTATTTTTAAGGTATCGCCATCAATATGAGGAACATAAGCTGCAACACCGATTGAAGGATCACCAGAGCCTTGATTTAATGTAGATAAAGCTGCAACTATCTGATTTAACTTTGTTCTTACAACAAGACCAGTTCCGTTGTCAGTTGTAAAACCAGATCCACCAGTATTATCGACTCTTGACATAGCAAACCAACTTTTTTTCTAAGTATATCCTAAATATTAACCTTTACCAAAACCAATAGCAGTAAAGTTAAAGTTTCTATCTACAGAACTTCCAGAACTGTTTTTAAAATGGACAGTAAAGCCTGTTGAAGTTATACTTGTTAATTCAAAAAAATCGCCTGATGCCATATTAAAAGCTGTTATTCCTATTGCTGGTGGATTTGAATTTGCACCTAATAATGCGGTAGTGCCTGTGAAAAAGGGTGAATCAAAGGTTATTGACTTTGCCCCAGCCCCTGATGCAATAGTTGTTGTGCTTTGTTCTGTTCTTCTTTGAAATTCTGCAAAATATCCAAGCTGACTGACTCTTATATCTTGGTTTGTATCTTGTGTTGTTAAAACACATTTAAACTTAAATGCTCTTCCTTTAAATGTTCCATTTGCAAATTTTTGAAAACCTGAGTAGCTACTTGCATCTTGTGAAGTTTGGACAAAAACTTCAGCATTTGTATCAACTGACGCTGTGCCATCAAAATCCTGTCTTGCATCAATATCTGTTACTGAATCAATCAAATCTGAAGAATATACAGAATCAGTTTGTATAAGTTTTCTTAAGTCAAGGCTAAATACAGCACCTAAATCCAAAGTTTCATTAAATAAATATGTACCAGTGGTTGATACTCCACCAATATCATCAATCGAGGTTTCAGAATCAATATCTGTACTGTCATCAAAATTACCTGTACCAGCCAGACTTATTGAATTTGTACCAGAATCAAATCCAACATTTGTTTTTGAACCTTGAAATTTAGGATCATCTTGATCTTCTCGTCTTGCTTGAACTAATAATTTTGGCTGTGCTTCTGGTAAATCTATTACAAGTGATGTTTCACCTGTGCTAAACCTATCACCATCATCTTGTGTTTTAAGAATATACTCACCTTCCAAAAGCGGAACCACTTTTTCTGTTGATGCCCCACTTAATGCAAAAACTAGGTCTGTTGCATCTTGGAAAGTACCGCTTCCATCTGTTTTTGGAGAATGTCTAACATGAATACGACCTCCCGCACGAACATCTTGGTCTGGAACAGCATCCCATCTTAGTCTGATTTCTTTATCAGATATAGGTTCATAAGTAAGATTTGTTATATCTGAAGGCGGTGCTGTTTTACCAACAGCAGTAAATGTTAATGTTGCTGGTTGTCTTGATGGCTGATTTATTGCATTAAAACTGAAAACTCTTATCTCATACTCACCAGCATCTGAATTTAATATCTCAGCATCACTTGATAATGTTTCTATTTTTTTAAAATCACCATTAGCAAACCTATATTGAACTTCATATCTACTAGCACCTGACTGTGTTTGCCAATCAAGAATGAGTTTTGATACTGCTTTATTATTTATAGTTACAATCTTTTCATCTACTCTTAGTCCTTCTGGTGGATTTAAAACTTGTGTAAGAGTACTAATTGTTCTTGTTGGCAATGCGGAACCATCTTCGACAAAAGCATACTTTCCAGAATCATGTGATAAAGCTGTAATTGCAAAAGTTTTGTCATCATTTTCTTTGACACTTATTACACGCCAAGTTGTAGTTTGTAAGTTTGTAGTCTCAAGAATATATGGTGCGTGTTCATTTGGTGCTGTACTAAAAGCAGATGATACAGTAATTGTTGTACCAGAGATACCACTTATTGTTTTTTCTTCTAGAGAACCGTCTGGCAAAATAATTGAAATTGTCGGGCTGTCTCCAAGACTAGGAATATCTGTATTGTCAGAATCATCAAGAACAACAACTGTTGTACTTGTTACGCTTTTAAGCAACCCTCCACGCCTTACACCAGCCTTTAATCTGTCAGATATTTCTATTACATCACCACATCGTACAAGAACACCAGCAGCGGCTGTTGTCGTAAAAGAACAAGTCTCTCCAGAATTTTGTTCATTATATAGAAACCAACGACCTAATCTTCTTGCCTGATTACGGCTGGTTGTGGCAAATGCTTTTATATTTTTTGTTACAATTCCATATTTTGTCTGTGTAGCAGAATCAGCTTCAACAGTTTCAACATCAACTTCTTGAGTTGTCATATCAAAATAACTCACATTAATTACTGTGTGTCTTGTTTTTAAACTCGATCCAGCATATAAAAAACCCTCTTCAGTTACATTTGCATTTGTAAAAATATAACTTGGATCTTTTGGTGCATCTTGTGATATTGCTATACCACCAGCAGAATAAAAAGGCATCACTCTCATCACAGAACAAAGTGCATTGATCAGACCATATGCTTCCTGTTGCTGCGTGATATTTACATTGCAGCTAAATCTTGGCTCTGTAGATCCATCACCATTACCAGCATCAACTGATGTACCACAGTATTCACTTACTGTTTTGAAAGTAAATTTATCTAGATTAGATTCAGCAATACCACAGCCAGCCCTTGTATCTGTTAGCAAATCGTATAAAATCCATGCAGGGTCTGTTGTCCACTCTTTATCTGTTTTGAAAGTTCCATTAAATGTACCAGCATAAGAAATTGCACCTGTCTGCAAGTCTACAGTTGCGTTATGCGGTATCTTAATCTTGCGCCCTCTGATGCGGAACACCCTTTTGGGGACTCTTGGGAACTGTTCAGCATTGAACCTTAATGCTACATGAGCAGTGTTTGCATATGCGTTTTGTTCAAAAATAATATTAGTGGCCTGTTGAAATTGAAAAGCATTTACTAAAGTTGCATCTGAACTATCTGCTGTAACCCTTTCAACTCTAATTGCTACAGGAAAAGATGTTGTTGACTTTAGCTTGACAATATAATCTCTAAAATATGCGTTTGTTGATCTTCCTTTGACAGTATCGTCTATCACTGTTGTAGTTGTGCCATCATTTTCTATTGTTTTTATAAGTAAATTAACCTCCACTCCATTAATATCACCATCATTTTCAAACTTTTGCATTGACGGGAATCTTAAACTGACTCGAACAGCATTAATGTCACTTGAACTTACTGTATGAGTGACAGGAGTTGAAGTTGTTACAGTTGTACCTATAACAGTTTCAGTTTCAATATTTGATATTCCATCAATAAATGTCTGACTAGATGTGCCAAGCCTAAAGTCAAAACCTACATCTTTAAAATTAAAATCACTGTCCTCAGGTGCAGTGTTGCTTGCGGCTTCCTGTAAAACTTGCGTCCCATTTAAAAATATATCTTTTTTAAAAGCATTGAAGTAAGCAGTTGATGTTTTGTCTGTGATACTAGCTTTTGACGCTGTTGCTGAACCTTCAATTTCTCCCTCCCCTAAAAGCTCAACAATCGTATTGAACTGCTTTGAAGATAATGCACCACTAGGAAGATCAGGGTTGTTAAAAACTGTATTTTGATCAAATTCTTGTATAGCCATCAGTTGTTACCTTCCACCTGTACAGTATCAACACCATTTGAAACCACAATACTTCCAACCATAATCTCTCCATACACTAAATTAACTGGAACACCAGCATTGCTAATATTTGTCAGACCTGTGAAAGAATAGTTAGAGGCTAAAGCTGAAGGGTCTGTGCTATTTAATCCAGAAATTGCTGAAGTGTCAATTTGTGGTGTCAACATACTTGTAACGCCATCAATTAGTAAAGTAGCACCAATTGCCTGTAAAGATGTTACAAGTAATGTACTTCCTAAAAAAGTTCCAGCCGTTATTGCACTTGCACCAAACAAAGCACCAGCACCTAATAAAATTGGCAAAAAATTACCATGAACAACTGGAATAATTTTTATATCATCTTGTGATCTAAAATTCAATAAATCTTCAGTTATTACTTTTGCCCCAACTTGTATAGTATAAAACTGCTTTGCCATATGTTCTTCAATACCTTTGAAATTACAAACCAAAAAACTAATTGCTTCTCTTGGTGTATTGAGATCAACCTCAAACTCTGCCTTGCCTAAAAATTTTCTTAGTGTTCCGTAGACTTTAATTTTTTTAAGCATCTATTTCGTCAGGTCTGATTACTGCTATTTTATCTGATTTTGGAGAAACGAGATAAAAAATTAAATTTATTGCTTTACAGCTATACTTATCAGAGTCAGAAAACTCAAGAACATCTTGCGGGTGACTATGAACAATACCAACTATTTGCTCTACAGAATCCTCTACCTCCGCCCAATCCAAAGGATTTATTACAAAAGATTCTGCTTTAAATTCATTTGATATATTTTTGCATGGATAATATTTTTCTTCATTATTTTTTACACCAATAATTCCGCATGATTCTTCTGGATCACATTGTATAGCATGATTTATTGCATCTTGTTTCCATTGAAATTTCATTATGAATTTATAAAACTACCGACACCAGCAAACTCATTTCTGGTAACTTGTCTGGCTGGTAACTTTTTATTTGCCTGATCTAAAGAACCTACAAGTTCAAACTGTACAAGTTCCCTTGATTCTGCAACTTTTCTATCAATAAAAAATATTTCTTGAGGTAATTCATTTGATGATGGTGTGCCAAAAGGGTTGCTACTACTAGGGAAATTGACGGCATCAAGTTCACTTGCAAGCGTTGTTATGCGAGTCAGCTTGGCATCTGCCAAATCATTGTGAGGTGTTGTTAAATTTACAATAATCAACAAATCAGTCATTGTAATTACTGACCCACTTCTTGTAATACCTCCTAAATTTGCAATAGTTAATGTTGGTCTTGGAATTTGTCCTCTACCAGAAAACTCAGCACCCTCAAAAGTAATAGGGACTCTTTGATATGAATTTCCTTGCCAAACTATTTCTGCATTAGAGTTCATACTAGAACCAGCATGAAATCTGAATGTCGTTGGAACACTAGAGGGGTTCCCTGTCGCATAATGCAAGCCCTCTACAAGTTCCAATACAAACAGTTCTATTCTTGAACTAGGGTTTAGTTTTTGTAATTCAGATACTGGTATTGCCATTATGGTTCTGCAACTTCCTCAAAAGTTAAGTTCATAGTGACTCTATTATTAAGTATTGCTGTTCTGCTTCGTCTTGTGCAAATAAATTTTAAAGCTGACGAATGATGAGGCGGAGTGAAATCAAAATTTGCTTGATCGTCAAATCTGGCATCTAAAAAAGTATCAATAGTTGTTGCGTCTGTAGTTGAAACATTAAATGTAAGATTTAAAGAAATTAATCTTTTATTTGCTGGCAGCCCTTGAACAAAACGCTGTTCATATCCATCACCAAGTTTTATTCGCAAGCTGTCTTGATTTACAGTTTCCTGAGTTGAGTATTGTGGAGTGATGCTTGGAAAGGTTGCCATTATGCTAATAAACCCCCTGCACGTTTTTGTCTAATTAATTCAGATTGTATTGCAATAGCGATCTGATTTCCTAGTTGATTTGCTTCTGCATCTTTACCAGTAACATTTGAAGAATTTGCATCAACATTAACTGTTATAAGGTTAGTGATTGAATCTCCTCCTAGTGCGTTGTTTGGGATTATATTGCCACCCCTAGACCCCATTTGCAAAAGTTCGGGGCCATTCTCACCAACTAAAAATGCGCCACCAGCCGACACAGGCCCACCTAAAGCTCTTTTTGTAATATTAAATGAACCTTCTTTTAAATCTAAAGGAATACCAGTATTCAAAAAACCAGCAGACATAGGTTTCGGAGCTTTAAAGGTACTACCACCACCACCAAAACCAGTAACAAAAGCACTAGTTAAAAAACTACCAATTTTCCCTCCAATACCTGAAACTGCTTGTTGTATAGCTAACTCTATTAAAGCTCTTTTGAGCCTGTTTAAAACATTAACTGCTGCTTCTGCTAGTGTTTTTGTTCCTTCTACAGCATCAGCTAAATTACTGACAATAGATTGTTCAATAGTTTCGCCAATCTTTTGGAAAGCTTCTTGTAATTTTTTTGCATTTTCATCTGTTTTCTCTAAATCCTTATTTAAATTTTTTAATTGTTCACTTTCTACTTCTATTTCTATCTTAGGCAAGATTTTTTGTATCTGTCCCAATAAAAATTTAAGAACAGGATTATTTTCTACAAACTCAATTATTTTTTTTAAGGCACCAAATATTGCTTTGACTAACTTACCAATTACTTGTCCAGCTTTTCTTCCTAATTCAACTATTAATTTTAAATTTTCATCAATAGCCTTTTTTACTTTAATCCAAGCTTCTTCAAAAAAGATAACAATATCAATAGCTTCCCCACCAAATTCGTTTGTGACAGCCTTACCTATTTCAGATATAAAAGCAAATAAAGCTCTAAATGGTGCAAATGTAGCTTTTACAGCAATACCTAAAGCTTCAAGGGTAACAGCAGTTACTTTTAATACTTCTCTAATGACAACCCCAAATTCTGATCCTTCACCTAATAAATTAGTAAAAGCACTTCCTATTCTTTTTAATTGTCCTTGTATTGTGTTACCAGCAATAAAAGCATCCCTTGCAGCCCTACCCTGTGCATTTGATTGATTTTCTAAATTTTGGTTAAACTGTACTAACTCATCATTCAACAATGGCTGTATTGCCGTTAACGCTTCAACACTACCAAAAAGTATAGAAAGGTTTTCGGCACTTGCACCACCTTTATCAACTATTTCCTGTAAAACTGCTGGCAAACCTTTTGATTTTAAAGCTGCTGCACTAAAATCAATTCCAAGTTTTTCTGCCAATTTAGATGCTTCAGCAGTAGGTTTTTGTATTGAGGAAAATGCTTGTCTTAATCCAGCAAAGGTTGATTCAACAGGGACACCCTGTGCGGTAATAGTACTGATAGCAGCGTTAAGTTCCTCTAAACTAACACCAGCACCAGCAGCTATTGGTGCTAAACGACCTATCTGTTGTGCATATTGGTCAACAACAATTTTACCATCAGCTTGAGTTTGTGCGAATCCGTCAACAACTCTTGAAGCTTTATCCGCCTCCAATCCAAAAGCATTTAAAACAGATGTTGTTGCATCAGTAACAGTATTTAAGTCAGAAAATCCACCAGTAGCACCTAACTGTGATGCTTTTAAAATTTCTGTTATTTCAGCAGTATCTGCAAAACCAGCAGAAGCTAAATCATAAGAAGCTGTTAATAAATCTAATTTTGATGCCTGACCACTTAATTCATTAGAAAGTGCTGCTAATTTTGGGTTTAATTCGTCAACATTGACTCCTAAAGTTTTAACCCTTGCAACTGCAAAATCTTGTTTACTTAAGACATCAAAAGCTTTTGTTAAAAGAGTAATACCAGCAGTTATTGGCACTAAAAAAGAAAGTATAGGCGCAAGTGCAGCTTGTAATGTCACAAACCCTCCAGCCGCTGTTTTTGCTCCAGCACCTGTAGCAATTAAACCTGCTGGAAGTGCCTTAAAACTTCCAGTTGTCGCTTTTAGTTTTCCGCTTGTACCGCTTATTGTCGTATTAAATTTCTTAGATTGAGTATCAACCTTTTTTAATGCGTTAACTGCTTGAGTGGCATTTACTCTTAGTTCTACATTTGAGACTGCCACGACTAAACAATAACTCCTTTAACTATATCTTGATTTGCGCTTGATTGCATCTGATTCTTTTTTTTCTCTATCATACTTTAACTGATAATATCCAGCAAAAAATACCATTTCTTCTTCAGTAAGTTGTGTTCTTAGTTCGCTTACTGTCTTACCTAATTCTGTTGCAAGGAAAAACTCAAAATTTAACCAGTTATCCCCCTTTAAGATTCCTTTACGTTATCAATAGTTGCGTTTTGATTTACACCAAACAAAAATAATTCAATTTCATTTAATACATTTTCTGGCAACTCATTTTGCAAGTTAGCAAAATCGGCAGGGTGAAATGCCTTAGATCCATCTTCATTCTCTGCCAACTGACAAAGCATGTGTGTAGAAACAATTAATGGATCATCACTACCTGCTCTTTGCGTTGCTCTGGCTCTGTCAGCCCTTGTGATGGCCTTAAAATATAAACTGACCACAACATTACCATTATCGTCTTTGACGTCAAATTTGCGCCTTCTAGAAAGGTCAAACGACTCCTTTAAGAGGTCAAGTGTCTTTTTTTGTGCCATAAATTAAATGCGAAGTTACCTTAATTTACTATATAGCGTTAGTTATTGCACCAGTTGTTATAAATGAAATGTTTATCAACTGTGTCTCTCCAAGTGTGGCAGCGTATTCAGCACTTGTAATAATTCCAG
>VTLG01017040.1_pt1 | contig 13061 bp, 26 predicted proteins | sample 4694571 | NCBI WGS metagenome assembly VTLG01 (sample SAMN12604809, study PRJNA352737) | marine metagenome | biome: ENVO:00000447; feature: ENVO:00000209|ENVO:00000569|ENVO:01000036; material: ENVO:00002151; isolation source: viral sequences binned using virsorter ... | reverse complement strand
ATGTCATCATTATATCATCAAATGCATGTCATCACAACCCAATCTTTATTTTTCTTGTGGATAACCCATCATGGTACGAATCCAGTCAGGGAATTCCCGGCGCGCGCCCGGTGCGTCAGAGCACCAGGAACCACGAATCTGATATTCCCAGTCTTCTGGGAGTTTGGGAGTTTGCGAAGCGGGCCCATCTCACGCATCACTGCAGCAGCTGCTGCAGGACCAGGATGATCAACAGGAGTTTCAGGGGTATTAATAACATTAAAAACGGCACTTTTCCTTCTCTTTCTATAGTCTCTTCAATTGTATATACAATTCTAATGGATCTTGTCAACCCGGGCTTCGAAATTTTTTTGGCAGAAACCCTACCGTTTTACTCCGAAGTCAGTCCGGGCGCGCCCGGTGCGTTCAGCTCGCATCCTGGATTCCGGCCAATAAATGGCCGGATTTCCGGGAGTTTGAGAGTTTCAGACTTGACAAGAGCTTGAGTTTTGTCCCGCGGGCGCCGGGCGGCAACTTATCCACAGGTTATCCACAGGTTATCCACGGTGGGAGTTTGGGGAGTTTGAGCTCCCCAAACCTATGGGTTAATTTTCTTGTGGCTTAAACAAACCTTCATACATCTTGTCCAAAGGACTTCGAGGCTCTTCCTCAACTTCCATGTGTGCTTTCTCCACACGATTTGCATTACGAGTCATAACAGGAACAACCCCATCATAGTGATTCGCAATCCTATTTAATACTTCGTTGTTTTCTTCTAAGGTATTAGCAATCTTTTCTAATACCCTTATTAAATCTTGATCCATAGTAACTCCATTTCTAATTCTTAATGAATTGTCTTATTATAACATTTTCCGATCACAAAGTATATACCTCTTTCAAATTAATTGTGGATAACTTTTACTTGACGCATCAGCGTTTGCGCAGCGGGCGCCCAGCTCCCGGATGCAGCTCCAAGATGGAAGTAGAAATGGCAGACTTCTGGGAGTTTGGGAGTTTGCGCATCTCTGAGCATGGGCCCGGGATTCGGAAGCGTGATGCAAGCTCCACGGAAAATGGCAGATTTCTAGGAGTTTGGGAGTTTGAACTTGACAAGTTTGTCTCGCGGGCGCCGGGCGGTAAACCGGAAAGTTATCCACAGGTTATTAACAGTTATTGAGGAGTTTGGGAGTTTAAGAGCTTGACAAGATCTAGGTCCGCGAGGCTTCCTTCGTACAACCCGGGCACAGAAAACACGTTGTTTGCGCCGAGGTCCTTGGTTTTACAGCCGTGAAACAATTTGACCGTGCCACTGACCGGGAGGCTAACCAGGATGTAAGATGGTGCTCCTGCTAAAGCATGACGCATATTCCAAGCAATTTGAAACGGAGATAGGGTCACTTTATTATTACTTCCCAGCACTTTTAACTCAAGTGTAAAGAAACCTACATCCTTATGAAATACTAAGCAATCTGGGAATCCTGGTGTAACATAACTTTCAAGGCGTGAAACAATATAATCACCACCCTCTAAGTATATTTTTAAAGTCTTCCAAAAGTTTGTTTCCGTCTTTACGGTCATACTTCTTCTTGTTTTTTACTACCTTCTGACTCCACTGGCGTGATGTCTTTAGGTCCTTCGCTATTGGATTCCTTTTCGACCTGAATGATAGTTTTATTTCCTTCTTCCTTAAATTCACCTGTTAATCCTAACTCTTTTAATTGTTTTAAAACGTCTTCTCTAGACATAGAGTCAATTGAACCCGTTCTGATTTCTTTTCTATCGATGTACAATCCTGCAGCCTGCCCCCGCAACCGCTCAGCATTAACAGCAGCAGAATAAGACTTTTCAGACAAAGACTTTTCACGCAATCTTGCCAACTCCTGTACATGTTTATTTAATTTAACCTCGTGTGTCTTTTCAATCTCAGCTCTTCGTTGAATAATAGCTTCTACAACCTTTGGGTATCTTTTGCCATTTAATAGTTCTGACGCTCTCACATTAGCACTATCTTCATTATACCCAGCTTGTCTTGCACATTCTGTTGGAGTCAATCTACCCTCATTCTCAGAATATATCTTAACAAACACACGTTGTTTATCAGTCAATCCATCAGCTCTGATTGGATACTTTTTTGACATATTTGTGGCACCACTTGTGGCACCTCTTAATCTTTCATCTACCATTCACAACCCCGCAGTATAGTTGAGTTTTTACTCATTTTAGTTTCTAAAAAACAAAAAAGTGCCTTGCGTCGTCTAGAGTAGTGACACATAGGTGCCACAACATAAGTCATTGAATTATATAGTTTAATCACCAATTGTGTCACTGTGGCACCAGTTTGGTCCCCGGTAACAAAATAAAAAAAACTTTTTAGCAAATATACCACTAGTAGTGCCACATTACAAAATAAAAATTGACCGATTTCTGCCATTTCCTCTTCCTATCCATCCTCTTCTGATTAATTGATGCACAAATGCATGCACGTGGGCCTTGGACCTCGAGCCCATAAGCTGTTTTATTTCTTCATACGACGGGGCAAATCCATTCGCGCTAATATAATCCTTGATGAGATTATACACCTCCATCTGACGAGGTGTGAGTCCTTGTCTATCTAATGTCTTTGAGACCTTTGGCATCCGGATGGCTCCAATAATCTTTGCGTACTTGACGCATCATTTCGTTATTACCCCACTCATCAATTGCTTCCTTCGTAATTGATGCTTCTAGTGTCTTCTGTATTTCTTTTTCATCTTCAGTTAACTCGATCCTCGTAGGTCCCTTCTTTCTTACATATGTATGAACTTTAGCCCACGTAATAATATATTTAGAAGCTTTAGGTCTAACATATCCACGTGTTGGATCTAATGCAGGAAACTCTGGATCTGGATCAGTATCAAAATTATCTTTAATATAATCCATCACATCTTCATCCTTCTCAAACTGCTTGACGATTTTCTCAATAACTTTCTTATCAAGCCATAAGTTAATTTCATATGTCTGCATTATTTAAATTTATCCTTAAAATATGGAAGTAACCACTTGTTATCCCTAAACACCTGGGCAAGGGCATTGGTCATCGTATTAATAACCACTTCCTCTTTATTTTCGCTATCTAATGGCTGCCCACTTTGCGTTAATGAATTTATATATGCTATACCATGTAATATCTCATGGAGCAATGTATTCGCTTCATCAAGTGGAGGTAGTCCATTCTGTATCGTAATAATATTCTTACGATGATCATACTCACCATAACAATCAGATTGTTTCTGAAACGTAGATGTTTCTCGCTCTATGACTACATCCTGGTAGCCAATTTTTATTTTCTTTTCCATTAGTTAAGTTTACTATTCCAATTAGATGATGCTTTTTCATACATCTTTCTTATATCATCCTCAGTAGCTGGAATATCAATTTTCTTTTGTCTTTCTTTATATCCTTCAGCAAACTTATCTATAATCTCTAATAACATAAGCGTAGGAAATGTAACACCATGTACTCTAACAGTGTTAAGTTTATTCAACGTTACATCCATGTTATCACCTTCTTCTTCACACTTGTGAAGAATAGCATTCATTTTCCTTGCTGCCTCCATTAATTCTTTCATTCTATTTCTCCTAAACGTTTACACCTTTAACTGGCTTATCCAATGTAAAGTGTACATTGAAAGCAAACGAACGTCGCTCACCTTCTGACCTAAATGGATACACTTGATGTGTAAGCCATGAAGGAAATAAATAAAAATCTCCAACTTCAGGTTTAGCTAAATAACTATGATTAGCAAAATGATTTGGCATTGATCCAAGAAACTCTAAGCACCCAGCTGTTGGATGGTGGTCCTCTTTTTCATATTCTTTATCAAATCCTGGTGGTATTTTTAAAAATGCAACACCAGATAAATTAGCATCATGAATATGCATCGGATTAAAGTCACCTGCGTACTGTGATACAATCCAAGATCTAAATGCAACCTTGCTACCAGGAGCTGGCTCTTGCTTAATAGTATGTCTATAATATGCTTGCGCCATTGATCCAAGAAATTCTCTAATGCTAGGAATTTTGTTGACATCGACCATAACTTCTTTCTTAACATTGCCTGCAAGATTGTGTGACCAGTCATGATCTTTACTTAATTTCTCATCATTTAGTATTCGATCAGCTTCAGTATTTAATGAATTAACAAATTGCTGTGGCATCTTAATTTTTAAGATACTTGGTCCAAATGGTTGATATATATCGTATTTTAATTCTATATTCTTGTTCATCCAACCTTCTTTATTTTATCTATCCATTCACGAATAAAAGGTTTGCTTGAATACATTGGGCGTTTAACATCCTCACGTTGACCACTACCATCTTTACTAACAAATCCAAGTGTGCGAATCATTGCGTCTTCTTCATTCTTAGCACGAATCATATATTGAAATGTTATTTCACGCTTAGTTGTAATTTCATACGTATTTTTCTCTTCACCTTTTTCAACATGAAATGATTTCATACCACCAATTTCTGTGCCCTCAGGTGGTTGTTCAAATGTTACTGTTGGTGGAGTATATTCTAAATCTTTTATTGCTTCTGCATCAGCCAACGCCTGGGCAGCTTTTTTCTCACGTATTTTATCACGCTCTTTTTGTATGTGGTCCCATTTACGTGGTTCATTTTTTATTATTTCATCACGCTCGGCTATGTATTTCTTTTCCTCCGGTGTTTTAACCATTTTCTTTTTCCTTTGCTTGTTGTTCCCATATATCTACATTAGCTTCACCATACTTCTTAACAAACTCTTCTTTCGTAGATTCATTTGCATATTCTGTCATCTCTAATAACCAATTACCTATTTTACTCATAACATCCCTAACCATATTTTATATACCCAAATTAAAATATGAAACGCAATCCATACTTTAATAGGTATTATTAATAACCAAAATAAACTCCAAATCATATTTTCACCGCTATATATTCATAATCAAGATCACCATGTCTTTTTTGTACAAGTGTAATAAGATTATGATTATAAGCGCGTTGTGCATAATTTTTTAAACTATTAACTCGTCTATCATCTGTTGTAGGTGAAAATTTCTGTAAATGTGGTGCCATAATGTATCCACGGTAATAAGTAACCTTATCACCTTTCTTGGATTTATTAATCCACTCTTCAAATCTTTTAATACTTAACATATTTAATAATTTCTCTATCATCTCAATCTCATTAAGTGAGTAGGGGGATTCTTTGACTACCCCCAACCTTTTCCCGTCCAGTCAACATTTCCTATGCTAACAAGTACTTCAGTACCAACCCTCACACCCTCAGTCATTCGACCATACCTTGTGAGAGCCGTGCCTTACAACCTGGAGACTGTTGTTCAGCCATACTCGGAGAATGTTGCACCATCCTCATTTACACGTATTATACCATATCATTATGAACAAAACAAGGACAAATGTTGTCAATAGGAACATTTATTTAACTCTAAAACCTTGAAAATCGTGTCAAGCATTTTTTTCTTGCATATATCTTGTGGATAATGTACTTATAAAGTTCTCAACTTCATTTCATCTCGGTGGACTTTAGCACTCATTCGTAGTGCTAAGGTCCCATTTAAGGAAACATGCGAAAATACTGGAAAAAGCTATTAAAATGGTTAAAATATGAGCCACATAAACATTATATGAGAGGAAATGGCATTTCTAGTAGCAAATCTACCACCAATTAAGGTATACGTTAAGAAGGAATATTTATACGATCATGAGAAAGGACAAGGAGAATTTGTAGAAGGTGTTTGGATTACTGTTAAGTCAATCGAAGGCAGAGCGCTCTACTTTGAAACGTATTTGCCGGAATATGGTGCTTTATATGATAAGCTCCCTATCAGCGCTTTTGTTAATTCTCCTGATATTAAAAATAATCTCAAACTAGAAGAATTAGAATTGTGGGATGCGTTTAGCTACCACATTGCAGTGATAAATAAAGCTTATATGGGCTCAATGAAGTGTAAATATCTTGCACCATCAGGCAAATGGTACTATGGTGAATACTTATTTACGATTGATAGTTGCCATGCGGATACAAATATCCTTAATGTAAATTACTCAGAGGTCCCAGAGGAGCACAAATCGTTTAATATACTAGAATTAGATAATGGGCATTTTGCTGCTCAACCTAATAATAGATGTTTATTCTACGATAAATCTTTAACACCTTCAAAACCATTGCAACCTGATTTTAAAGTATCAACAAAATATTATTCAGTTGAAAGCGAAAGCAAATGGACAGCTGGTGATGATTCGAGCTTTTTTTATGAGCTCAAGGAACAAAATGACAATTAAAGTATGGTTATTATATTTAGTACTATCAATGCCTGGTATGCCTTCAGTAAAGAACAATTCTTTTTTGTATCCTAATGAAGAAGAATGTATGCAAGCACTGACAAGTTATCTTAATATATATGAGTCAAAATCCGCAGAATATAAAGAAAATTTGAAGACTACGGGATATTGTTTACCTTTTGATGCTTTTCCTATACAAGGTATGCATAGACTAAGCTCATGAAAACATTATTTATTTTATTGACAGCCATTACTGTTATTGCAGTATCAACAGATGTAAATAGTGCTGATACAAATACCACGGTGTCTTCGACCGTAGTAACGGACAAGGCACCACCAACTGCTAACTCACCCAGTGTTGTGGTAAACAACTCTGATGTGTGTAAGACAGCAGCTGCGGGCGCCGTACAGACCCAGATTCTAGGTATTAGCAGCGGTATTACCATCACTGATGAAAACTGTGAACGTATAAAATTATCTAGATCTTTATATTCCATGGGCATGAAAGTCGCGGCAGTGTCTACATTGTGTGCTGATCCTCGTGTGTGGGATGCGATGTATATGGCAGGGACAGTATGTCCTTACATGGGATCTATTGGGGAAGAAGCGCGTGTTAAATGGGAAGAGAATTCTGATATGATTCCTGAAGGATCAAAAGTATTTAAGAAAGTAGAAATGGTAAAACAAGAAGCTAACAAAAAACCTGGATTGACCGATGGGCAAAAACTTCTCAAATTTATTGTATTGGGTATGGCTATGCATTCTGGTATCGTGGCATTCGCCCCTTAAAGCGGAATGTCCTGTTACTGCAACAGGATTATGTACGCCAGGGGTAGAAGAAACGATAGTAGAAGACATAATAGAAACCACAGAGCACGGCGCTGATGGGTATACAGTCACAACAGAAACTACCACAACAACTACAATAGTAACTACAACTAACGAAGACTCAGGTGATTTACTTGATGGTGATAATGATTATGTCACATCTAAATATGAAGGTGATATGGATGTGGACTGGGGAGGCCAAGGCCCCGCATCAATGCCCTCAGGCAACAGCTGCTACGGATTAGGTGCTGATAAATGTGCACAGATAACAGGTTCAGGAAATAGCACCAGTACAATGGGTGTAGATGGTATGGGTACAACTTTTATTAATACAATAGATATTTCTGAATTAGATATAGAGAATGGAGGAAGAACAAACTACACAATTAAGATAGATAAACAAGATGCACAAGATCGTATTTACATGCATGTAACGGGACGTAACGGTAATACGAATGTATTTAGTGGAACAGATATATTATCTGAATCAGGTGTTACTACAGGATTTGCTGAATACTCAGGTGGATGGGATTTTTCTGGATCAATCACAACAATAATTGTGGAGGTTGGTGGACGTGATATCAACCTAGCAATTGGACCACTCTTTGATGATGTGTCCATAAATGTCTTATACAATGTGGTAAACACAATAGTAAATGAAACTATAACAACAGTAGAAATGTGGGTAGCGATGGGTGGTAGTACAGAGACTGAAGTTATTGATATTGTTGAGAATATTTTTGAACACAACGACATTGTTGTTGATGGTCCAGGTGATGATTTATATTTTGAACCAGAATTTGATGAACCTGACATGGAAATGTCTTACGAAACTGTTGAGATGGAAATGGAAATGGATTTTGATTTTGAAATGGATTTTGAGATGGAAATGGATTTTGAAATGCCTGATGTAAACATGGAAGAAATGGAAGTAGCAGTCATGGATATTGAGATGGAAATGGAGATGGAATTTGAAATGGAGATGGACATGGAGATGCCTGATTTAGAATTACCAGAACCTGAAATGGAAATGACTGAAATGGATATGGAAATGCCAGAACCGGAAACGGAGATGCCTGAACCAGAAATGGAAGAACCAGAATCTCAACCAGAAATGGAGGAAATGAAAGATGAACCTATTGAAAAACCTACTGAGGAGCCTACTGAAGATGTGGCAGAAGAGCCAGAGAACGAAAAAAGCGTATCAGAGACTGAAGCAGATGAAGATCAACCAGAGGATATGGAAGAACCAGAAGATAAAGGTGAAGCCGAAGAGAAACCTGTAAAAAAAGAAGTGGTAAAAAAAGAACCTGAAAAGAAACAAGAGCAGAAAGAAAAAGCTGCTAAGAAAATTGTGAAAAAAATGGGGGATAAAGGTAGATATGATTCTACTAACCAGACTAAAACCCTAATAGTTATGCAAGTTTTAGGGGATACAAAGACGTTTTTTGATACCCAACAACAGCTAGAAGATAGAGCTGGATTCTTTACAGATATGATAATTCCTGATACAAAGATCGAAGATAATAATATGGCAGGCTATTTTTTATTTGTTGGAAGTGATGGCCTGATGAATCAAATAGAGGAGAGTCAGTGGCAGAACTAGAAGTAGCGGGGATCAAGTTTCGTGGCGGGAAGATATTCCTGGTATTGACTGCGCTAACCACAGCTGGTGGTGGATTATGGGGTGGATTTGAATTTTACAAAGACTATCTCAATATGAAGGAACAAATACAGAACTATGTAGCTCCAGACCTATCAGAATTTGACAAGAACATTGCGCTAACAAAAGAAGAAATGTCTAGTAAAACAGAGCTATTACAGACAGAAATTGAAATGCTTATGGGTGAAATGGAAATGATGATGCAAGAAATAAGACTTGTATCAGATGTAGCAAACGAATTAAAGAATGACCTACGTCAGGACGTAAGACGTGTTGAAAAGATTGTTAATGATGTTGAACAACAAACCAAAGAAGATTCTAGAGATAGCGCACAAGAATTGAAAACAACTATTAAAGATATAGAAGATGATATGAAAAAACTAGAAGCTGATATAAAAGAAGCACAAGCAGAACTAGAAGAGAAAATAGATAAAAGGATTAAACGTGCTTTAGAAAATCCTTTAGGAGCATCGTAATGAAAATCTCAGATAATACAAGCGTGAGCATGCCTATGAGAAACCTACTTAGTATACTCGGGGCTACAGCTCTAGGTGTGTGGGCCTACTTTGGCGTAATTGAACGCCTGAATAATATTGAGACCCAAGGTAAGTTAATGTTATCAGACGTTGAAAAGAACACAGAATTTAGAATCAAATGGCCGCGTGGTGAAATGGGTAATCTACCCGCCGATAGTCAGCAGGACATGCTCATTGAGTTTATGGCAACTCAAATCGAAGCCATGCAAGAAGAGATGGAAGGTATGATGAGTAACACCGTAAATATAAAAAGAGCTCAACAAGATATTGAAAAATTAATTACAGATACTGAAAAGCTCGAAGACAAAGTGAGGGCAAATGGAAGTCATTAGCGTAATTTTAATGTTTGTTTTTGGTAACATGAATGACCAAAATACTCAAATGACACAGTATATTCCTATGGAATCATTATCTAAATGTATGAAAGAAGTAAGATTACTTAAGAAAAAAAACACTGGATATGATAAGGATGCTTTTTGTGGTCCTGGTATTGTGCATATAGAAGATGGTGAAGTAATAGCACTATATAATGAAGTACCAGCTGGTGCTACAATGGTTAAAAAAAATATAGATGCAGCAGCATTTGAAAGATGGTCTCTCCGTGCCAAGGCTAAGTGGGATTAATGGAACCAGTAACTATCGCTTATATTTGTTTTGGTACTCTTTGGATAATAGGAATTTTATCTTAGTCCATAGTGTAGGACGATAACTTCCATCATTCCATACCTCAAACCACGGACCCTTTCCAACTTTAACATGGCCGACCTTAGCTGGCCATTTTTGTTTTAGTTTCATCTTATAAAAAAGTAATAAACAAGACCTGCAACTATACTAATATCTAAAGATAAAGACCAAACAACATAAGATCTAAACAGCCATTTTATTATTGTCTTTTTTTGCATAGAACTTAACCTTTTTTAACATGCTATGAACACCATTATTTCTTCCGGGTGTTAATAATACACTAAGATTCATTTTGTCAAACTCTTTTTGATCAAACTCTCTAATGTCCTGGGCGCTCGAGCCACTGTACACGTCTGCTATAATACAGACCATGCCTTTAGATATAAGCGCAGCTGAGTCAGCAGTAAAATATATTTTATCATCTTCTACAAAGTGTGGGATTAACCATGTCTGTGACTGGCAACCTGGAACTTCAAATGATTTAACTTTATGCTGTTCTGGAATTGTTACTGAATTTTTTCCAAAGTCCATGATCCAAATAAATTTATCTTCATCTGAATCTATGTTACTTAGTATTTGCAGATATCTTTCTAATTTTCTTTTTATCACTCTTCTTCTTTCTGAATAATTTCATCCAATCCAACCTTGGACCAAAATAAATTGCTTTATATTTATTTCCTAGGTAGTCATGGTCGTAATACCACTGCCAAACGTGTTTTACCACTAAAACCCCGGGATGAATCCTACCACCCATGTCCTTAAACCCCGATACCGGGCAATTATGAAGGTTTTTATTTGGCTGAAAACCGTCATTTTATCCTCAGGGTCCCAAACAGCCATTCTTTCCTCTTTTTGGCGTAATGACTCTTTATAGCTCAAATTTAATAATTCTTTTTCTTTTTTCATATGGTCGTAGAAGTCTTCAGTCACTATTTATCTTTTTTCTCGTCTACAAATAATCCTAATACCCAATCAATTTGTGAAATGGCACCTTTTAATCCCATCAATGTTGCTTCTAAATTACCCAATGCATTTTTACCCTGGGTTATTTTTTGAGCAACATCATCATGTTGTGTTTGTAATGCTGCTTTTCTTTCTTCTATTTTTTTCTTTTCCATAATTACCTTCCGGTTTTTTTATTTCTCCACTTAGCAGAGCGTTTTCTTCTTTTCTTCCTACCAAGTTTTCGTCTTCCTCTGTGTTTAGCTAGTCCTACTTTAGCCACTATACTCCACACAGTCCTTCGCACTCATCTGCGAATTCTTCATCAAATGTTTCACCGAATAAACTTTGTTGCTTCTTTGGTTCTAAGAAATTTATTTCCCTTAATGGTTTAGCTGATTTATGTAAAAATAGCTGTGATGTTGTATTCTTTAATCCATGTCTTATTTTATCATCAACTTCACATGCATCTTCAAAATCTTCTGGGTAATTCTTCTGCATATTTTTCCATTGATCGTTGTGATGATAAGGACACCCAATACATGATGATTTACCAGGCATTGGATGCTTCTTAATATCACGATACCACTGAAGACAATCCATACGGGACATTTTCATTTCTATTAAAGGCCAACGTGATACTAGCCATGGTAATCTTGCGTTTTTCATACGCATTGCTTCATCAGTAGATATACCTATCCACTGTTCTACAACTGTTCCTTTCTTAACTCTATGTCTTGGTTTAACACCAAGTAACTCTCTCATTTTCTTTTGAATAGGGATTACTTTATAGTCATGTGTACACTGGCGATAAAGCATCCCTACTCTTCCACCATTAGGTTGCGCAGCAAACAATGGAGGGTTTGGTACGCGCCCAGCAAACGATTTATGTTCTTCATTTGACCCTGGAACTGGGTTCGCTGCACGGATAAGATCCTCACGAATGTTACTTCGCTCTACAGTAATGATTGGACAGATCGTTATTGCTTTCTTTAAATATTCTACATGCTCATATACAAACTTAGGCTCCCACCCAGTATCAGCAAAAATCATGTAGTCTGGTTTATGTTTAGTTAATCCCTCTTGCGCCATGAGTGCGAGACAGGAAGACTGAACCCCTGCCCCGAGTGATAACACACGCATTGTTGGTTCTTTTTTGTTTCCTTCTTCATCGAAATATTCTGGCTCTTTTGTAGCAGCAACTGCTGCCATTGTGTTAAGCTGTTTTTTATTTGGTGCCATTTTACTCGACATTTGTTCCAAAAGTTTTCTTCTCTCATATTCCATCTGCTCCGCGTTAATAGCAAAGTTATTCTTTTTAATTGCCGCTCTTGCTTTTCCTTGGGCTCGGTACCCGGGTTTTTTAGTCTCTGTCATAGGCCTCTAGTTTTTTAATTGTTTTGATGATTTTTTGCGAATAATACACGTCTTCGGCATAGATTGCAAGTGTCATAGCTAACTTTTCTAAGTCAATTTCATCGCTGAAATACTGGTTTATTCGCTCCTCTCTAAACTCTTTGTAATGATGATTATTATTTAATAATTCAATATAATAGGATATGGATTCGCACTTAGTCTCAAAGATCCTAAGCCCCCAGCTCACATTAGGTTTATTAAGTGGCTTTAGTTGATCATCCGACGAGTCAAACGTGCGGATCCCAAGGAGGTTATTAGCCTCCACGGCAAACCTAGATCTTCCCCATTCAGATTCATGTATAGCTTGTGCTAAAACTAGATTGACGGGGACCCTTTCTTCTTCTGAATATAAAGAATTGTGGTGCACTGTACATGCTATAACATCATCAATAAATTCATCATTATTTGTGTAATCCATAACTGGATTAAAACTTAAACAAACTAAAAGTGTTTTACAAATCCAGTTCATCCGCCCCAACTTTCTCCTAAATCAATGTCAGTCTTAGAAGGTACTTCCAACTTAACGCAAGTTTCCATAACTTCCTTAACCTCATTAGCTTGTTTCTCGTCCTTAACAGAACAATCCAATTCATCATGTACTTGGATAAGAGGAATAATACCTAAATTTTCGTACACGTCAACCATCGCTTTCTTAGTTTGATCAGCAGCTGAACCCTGGATTA
>VTLG01008350.1_pt1 | contig 13063 bp, 26 predicted proteins | sample 4694571 | NCBI WGS metagenome assembly VTLG01 (sample SAMN12604809, study PRJNA352737) | marine metagenome | biome: ENVO:00000447; feature: ENVO:00000209|ENVO:00000569|ENVO:01000036; material: ENVO:00002151; isolation source: viral sequences binned using virsorter ... | reverse complement strand
TACTTTGGCTTGTTTTGCCTGTATAACAGGTGCAACTTTGTCTAATACTTTTTGTGCAGCATCTTGTGGCAGGTCAAGTTCTTTAGCGACTTCACCGAATGCAGTTACTACTTCGGGGTCGAGTTCAGAAGAATCGTCAGTAATTTTTGTATTGAACTCGTATGTCTCAGGCGCACCTTGTGGTGTTTCTGATTCGCTAGTTTCATTTTCAACAGCGGTTTCATCCGAAACTTGTTGTTCCTGTACACTTTCAGCTTGCTGCTGTGTGTCAGTAGTTGCTTCAGTTGATTGCTCAGTTGATGCGTCTACTGGCTGCTGCGTATCGCCTTCATTGGTTTGGTTGGCTTCCGTCATCAGCGTTTCTGACATTTTTTTGCTCCTTAATCATTGTCGGATACAGTTCTGGGCAGAGAGTGTGGACTTGGTCTAAGAGTTTCAAACCATAGTTTCTGTTACCTTCGCTAAATGACATTGCCATTGCGTTAGTGTTGAACGATGATCGAAATACACCTGCCATTTCCAGAAGTCTCCAGATAAATCTGCGACCCCTCTTGCTGCTCATGAGCCATTTAATATCCGCTTCCTCGTTCTGTCGGTCAATTTTATCTTCAAACTTTTTATTGTCTTTAGATTTTTGTTGACTTTTAAGATCGAGTGGATTGTATTCGCTCATGCCTAAATATATCTAGTTATAACTTGGTTACGGTCACACCTACTTTTGATTAGGGTACATTTTTTTTGCAGTTTTTGCAGCATCTTTAAAATTTTTATCAGTTGGCGCACCTTTTTCACCCTTTTTTTTCATACGCTCGCCAGAACCTTCTTTAATTCTTTTGCGTTTTTTATGTATGTTTTCGTACAGGCTCATAGTTTTTCCTCCTTGTTTGTCATGCTTGGATACAATGTAGCTAATTTTTCCGCTGCTGAACTACCAGATTTATCTGCTGCTATTCTTGTTTTATTTTCTGCAACATAATCATCTTGGTACATTTTATAACTATCTTTTAATAAAACTTTCATTGTAAGTTTACTTCTTTTCCATATGCCATCATTGGTTGTAAAACCATAATTTTTGGTTAACCATTCTTCAAAATCTAACATTTTTAAAACATTGAAGGGTAAAGTTTTTTAAGTTTTTCTAATTCTTCTAACTGTTTTTTAGATGCCATACCGCCTTCTTTCATAGCTTCTAACGTTTTTACTTTACGTTCTATTTTTTTAGGAATAATTTTTTCTGCACCTTCCATTACTTACCACCTCCATATAATTTTTCTGCAAATATTTGTAATTTAGATTTTTTGTTATTTTTCTTTTTGTTTGCTTCTTCTGCATTGTGTTGTTCTATCATTTTGCGATACCTTACTTTGGCATCAGGTGATAAATCTTTAAATCCTTCCATAGTTAACTCCCAGTTAGATAAGTACCTGTAGTAGGTGTAGTAACAGGCTGTGCTTTTGGTGGTGCAGATGCCTTATTTCCATACAATCCATCTGCTTGATCACCAGTTTTATCTATTGGTTCAATAGCCATTGCACATATTTGTAACTCTACATTCTGTTCTACACCATCTTTTTCTTGACTTTCCCTAACTGTTTTGACATATGCTTTTGCTGTTAGCATCATTTCGCTACCTGCTTGTGGTAGTTTTTCTATGCCTAATTTTTCTAGTTCTTCTTTACCTAACGATATACACAAACCGTAGCTATACATCGGTTCATCGTACATTTCATTACTGTCAATCGGTTGTGGGTCTTTTTTTAAATCAATTAAATCCATTTATACCTCCAATGGTGATGGTGAATTGTAACCGCTAAACTGGTTCATCATGTCCATAGCATTAGCTGTGTCTACTTTACCAAGTTTTGCCATGTTTTCTACTGCTTGTTGTTGTTGTTCTGCTCGTGCTGCTGCCTGTTGGGCTGCTGCTCTTTGTTGACGTATCTTAGCTACAACTTGTCCGGGTACTATTAGTGCTGGATCAATGCCTAACATATCAGCATAAGTATCTGCCCATGCATCAGAATCGAATTTATCAAGTACATCAGGCTTCATTTGTGCAATAGCACCCATTGTATTTGTATATCTATCTACACTATTTGTACCAATAGCACGTTGAGCTTGTGCCAACATAGATACAAATTCTACATTTAGTTCCATTCCTTGCAGTTCTTCTGGTGCAGGTGGCACTAAATCTGCTTCTATCATTCTGCTAAACGTAATATCTATTAACGGATCAAGTAATTCGTTATGCAATCTTTCTAATACTGGCCCTAACATAAGCAGTTTTTCTTCGTGACGTTCTGCTACTTCTGTTGCGGTCATCCGTGTATCAGTAGCATTTGCCAACATAAGAAACAAATCGGCATAAAAACTACCGTTAATACGCTGCCTTACGTCTTGTATGTCTGCTAATAAATGATTAAGGTTAAGATTTACATTAAATGCTGTTTCAATTTTGCCCTGTTGGCCATCAATAAAGGTAACGCCACCGGGCAAACTATCTACATCACGGTTTTTAAGGTAGCTAGGTACTTGTAATGGTGGCTTTGTTTGGTAGTCAATGCCTTGTGCTTTGCGTAATTGCTCATGCTGTAACTGTTTTATATCACCTAATGCTTCCATCCCCGGTGAATTACCATAAATATCCCCACCAGATATACCCCATCTTGGTACAACTACAGGAAAATCTCTAAATCCACTTTCTCTTAATACTTTATCGCCTTCACCACCTTGTTCAAAATAACAAGATTTGTATGCCATGTTCATATTGTCCTTCTTTTTAAAGTCACGCTCTCTATCATCCCTTGGTTCTATTGCATGAATTATTGTTATCCATTGATCTAATGAACCTCTGTCGTACAAGTTTTTAACAGACGTTGAACAGTTGTTGTATCCAAACTCTCTTACTACTTCTCCTACTGTTTTTTGAAATTCTCTATACAACGTATTTACTCTGCCTTGATAATCTGTAGCTATTGCATACTCGCCACACGTTATTGGGTAATGATGTATTGCGTTTTTCATATCAGGTAAAATAATTGACCCTGCCGTTCCAAATGCTCCTAATTCTTCGTATATACCATGTAATGTTCTGTATGTATTTGATTTAGTAAACACTAGTTGCATACGTTCTGTGACATCGTTTAGCCACATTTTTACTGGTGGATACTTATTTAACTCTGGATCAACTGTACCTAATCTAAACCAAGGTCTTGCAGGGGATGTTGCACCAGCCATCATACCTGCACCTAATGTTCTTAACGCTCTTGTACCTGTATTGTCGTATATCGAGTTATGTCTTCTATGTCCTTTGTTTCTATCTTGTACAAAATAACGTCCATTTCTTGGCAGTAAATATGTCGTTACTTCTTGCCAATGCGACCACCAAGTAGCCCTTTCTGATCGAAGGTGACCCCACCTAGTCAATAATTTACTTTTCTTGGTTTCGTACATTGATTAACCGCCTAATAAGGTGGATTTGCCTAATTTTAATTGATTTGGATCTACACCCATGTTGCCAGTAAGCATAGTACCTGCTCCTCCACCTTTACCTGCTAAGAAACTTTCGTCAGTAATAGCACTAACATCTGCTGTTTGCCTGTTTGCTTTGTTGTACTCTATGTCAGCACGATCAGCTTCTGCTTTAGCTTGTTTTCTAGCATCTTCGTTAGCCTGTGCTTGCAATGCTAACTGCTTTTTTTGTGCTTTTTTCTGTTGCTGTCCTTGGTAAATCTGATAACCAGTACTTGCAACTGCTGCTATAGCTGTCGTAACTGCCATGTCATAGCTCCTTAGAAAAGATAATATCTTGTACACCATATTTTAATCTCGGTAGCATATGAGCCAAGGTGGTGCTTTCTTTGGCGTGCCATAACATAAGTTTGCATCCGAGCAATGTTGCGTGTTTTTCTGTCTCTTTTATTAACTTTAAACCGATTCTTCCACCCCTGTGTTCTTTGCTAATAAACAACAAATCATTTTGGGCTAGTTTTAAATCAGCATAATGTAAATGGTTAGTGACAAAATTAACAGAATAGCCAATTAACTTATCACCTTGCCTAGCTGACAATATAAAAATAGTACCCATCTCTTCAGATTTACGGTACGTTTCTTCATCTGGCTTTAAAACCATAACGTGTTTGTTGCGTGCAATCTCTTCGTAATGCTCGTCAAACAACGTTTGGGCTTCTGCCAACATCTCGTCAACTGTGGCAAGTTTGATTTCCGTTTTGGATATCCTACTTTTGTCTACAGTAGCTGTACTATCAAGATTTACGGTCACACTCGTCATAGTGGATATTTAGTTACACAATCAAATATTATATGCACTCTGTCTGTCATGCCAACATTGTGTGCTGTGTGTAGTTCTTTATGGTTAAACCACCAAACCTCACCTACCTCAAACTTTTGCTCCTGATCTCCGCAAGTTTGGCTACACCATTGGTTAGATTTAAGTACAATATGAAACCTACTGTAATGATCTGCATACGTTCCTTGGTCGTTATGTTTGGTTACATGGCCACTAGGTTTGAGATTAACAATCAACACCCTACCCATGTCTTCAACACCTAGTTGTTTAAGTATTGGTTGCATTAATGGCACTAACGCAGGTTTTAAATACTCCATACATGGATAGTCGTATGATCCTGTATCCCACATGACATAGTATTGGCTCATTTTTAATGGCCCTCTAACGTATATTGACTCTGTATCTTTATGTGGTGTGCCTGTAAACTTTTGGCGTGCTGTTATTTCTGTCCACAATTCTGGTTTATCGTCTAACAATTTTAGTAATGGGTCTACATCTAAACCTGTAGCTATCCGTTTAAAGTACTTTGTATGGGTCATAATCTGCTTTCTGTGTAGATACTTTACGTCTTTTAATGTATATATCCTCCGGTACTTTCTTGGCTACTGGAAGGGCAAAGGTTAGTGCTAGTGCATCAGCTAAATCTGGTGACCCTGCACCCTGCAATCTCTTCTTGATCTGATCCTTACTTTCCAATACACGCCTACCCACATTGTCGTACCAATATATCGGTGTTGCTAACTCTTGTTTGAGGGCTACATCGTTAGGTATTGCACCACCTTCTTCTATCCATTGCTTCATTAACCACCACATCTCACTTCTACGATTGATGTACTGCTCTGGTTTCATCGCTTTGCCACCAAACGGTATTTCGATTACGTCATACGACAATTGCCTTAGTCTGTCGATTACGCCACTACCTGCACCTGCGTCACAGAACACAGCATCTGGGTCATACTCCTCTATCAGATTGGCTACTCTAGCTGCTAATTCCATATTGTCTATACCTCGATATACAACTGGCTCAAATGCCTGTCTGCCTTGCCTACGAAACACTACAGAACGGTCATCACCAAATCTTGCCGGATCAATTCCAAGGACTATTGGTGACAGTTTGACATGGTCTTTCTGGTAGATACGTTTAGCTGCATCTTCGGTATCTGCCAATGCAATTAACTGGTCATCTCCTTGGGCTGAAAAATCACATAGATACTCACGAGCAAAACTAGTCTCACTCATATCACGTTTAAGACGAGTTACTTCATCAGGATGCAAGCTATCTGTGTCGAATACTGTGTACCTTGATGCTGTCCATCCGTCCTCGTTTATGGCCTTGTAATACAACTCAGAGAACAAGTTGATGCCACTAGGTGTACCAATAAAGATTGACCAACCAAGACGGTCAGAGAGAGCAGGTTGAACTATATCTGTCCATAGCTCGTTCTTTAACTGTGCAACCTCGTCCATGACTATGCCGTCCAGACGTAATCCACGCATGGCATCAGGATTGTCTCCACCAAACAATCTGATAATCGCTCCATTATGTTTAAACCTGACCGATAGCTCACCCTCGTTTATCTCGATTACAGATGTCCTACGCAATGGTTCTATCTTGGATTTCAACCTAGCCCATGCAATCGCTTTTGCTTGTCTCAGGAACGGTGCAACATAGACAAACATAGCTAGTTCTTTGTCTGTCTTCATGGCCTTATCAATTAGCTCCATGATTGCTAATTCTGTTTTCCCGGATCGCCTGTGTAATGCGTAAACGCTAAACCTTTGTTTCTTTATATGGCATTCTCTTTGCCAAGTTCGAGGTGTGTAATCTAGTTTGATCAACGGTTGTCTCACACCTGTGGAACGCCTGTTGAAATAGTCAAGTTAATATCTCCTTTTGCTTCTACCCCTACACGATCTCCATAACGCTGCGGAAACCATTTAGACAATAGTTTCAATGCAACATCACTTTTGGCCTTCTGTAGAGCCACCCAGCCGGGGTCTATGCGTGGATTATCTCCTCCTATCATCTCAGGAGTTTCGCTCATGATTTCCATAATAGAATCTGCAATCATGTCTGATCCAACCTCGCGCGCACGCACGAAGCGTTCAGTAAACTCTTTATCTTTATTCAACCAATTGTAAATAGTAGTAAAAGCAGGTTTACCTTTTTGTCTGCAATAAGCACGCAAAGTATTACCAGAAGAAATCCAAAACAATACTTCTTCAATAATTAAAGGATCAGGTTTCTCTATGGGCCGTCCTAGTTTTGTAGATTGTTTTCCAACGGTCTGGAGTTTGCCCCCTGATTTGGTATTTACAGATTTTTGCAATTGTCCCCCTTGGTAAAGAAAAGATAGTGCTAAGAGTTCCATAGCCAAGATCAAAGTCTTCCCTTAATTCTCTAATTGCATCAACTACCGTTTGTTCAATACGGCAATTGTGATGAGAGCAATTAATTCTGTAACCCTGATCATTAACAGCAATGTATTCTCTAGTAACCTGAGTAATTGCTGTCATTAATTAATAATAAATTATTCAAAATATATATAAATATAGCTAATTTCGCAACACTTTTAAATTAATTTGTTGACAGGTGTTGGGATATATGCCACACTAAGAAAGTACATTACTATTTTCTAATAACAATGACACAATTCACACTTCCAACAAACCACAGAGTATTTCTCGAAGAAGAGATTTATACAAAGTTAGTAGCTACTGCTGAACAAAAAGCAGAAGACTACAACAAGATGTGGGCAAAGCGTGAACAAGAAGGCAGAACTTACGACACACATAAAGTGTATAAGTGTATGTATAACAAAGTAGTAGAAGAAAAAGTTTACTACTACAAGCTTTCAGAATTCTTAACTGTTACTTACCATCAGGAAGAAACTTCTTACTTTGACCCAAGCGTGACAATGCGTAACGACTACTACAGGCCACTAAGTTGCGTAGTTGACCTTAAAGCTTGCAGACAAAATGCAATAGCACAGAGAGATCACAGCGTTGCATTATTTGAGTCAAGAATCAACAGCCATGTAGCTACTACTGACATCCTTCATGAATTACAAGGCTCACTAAAATTATCAGCAACAGGTAACCTTATCGAAGGTTATATAGATGGCACTACAGCAAACGGTGAGCGATTCAGAATTCATACAAAAATGATGTGGAATTATCGCTACGGTGAGAATTCAGCTAATGGCTACCTTACACAATACGTCCAGTTCAGAAGTGACAGACGAGGTGCTAGGCAAGAAGGCAAGTCAGTACAGCAAGCTATTACAGATGCTGAGAGACAGGCCAAGCGTGACGAGAAACTTGCTATCCAGAATGAAAAGCAAATGGCCAAGTGGGAGAAATTCCAAAAGTTACCAGTTGTAATGGAAAGATGGGTAGACAAAGAAATCAAAACACTTGCTGCTATCATCAGCCCAGAAGGTTTAGCTGAATCTCGCAGAACTGCTAAAAGATTAGATTACACATTCGATGAAGAATGGCAAATCAAATGCATTACTGGAGACATTGACAAGCACAATACTTTAAGAAATGACCTCAGACATTGGCAAAATGACGAGACAGGACTTAAGGCATTGTTTGACAAAGGTGTAGACACACGCAACAAACTTAAGGAGATGTACGGAGTTTAATTACTCCTACATCCCTTTTTTTTCTGGAGATTAAAAATGGCCTTTGCACTATTCCCTTATTTACTTTTATTCCTAATCCTTATTTAACATGGACACATTCTATTTACAAACAATTTCTGAGTACAACAATTCTCGTTACCAAGAAAACGGTTACAAGAATAGATACGAATACTTGGAAAGTTTACGAGAACAGTACGGTGAAGAAAAAGTCAATGCACTTCTAACAGTTCTCCCACCATCAGAAGATTTTGATGGTTTAGTTACTGAATTACAGGACAGTTTTTAAAATGCAAAGAATCAACAACAACATCGACCAGTACATTAACTGGAATGATCCTGACTCAATTGAAAACTATTGTCCAGAAGATCAATTTGAGTATGTACCTGATGATCCAACATTTAAAGATCATGTAATTTATTTTTTACGAGATTATTTAACTGATCCAATTAAATTCTTTTTTATAAAGCGATTTAAAAAAACTGGTAATACCATGCCTTGGTAAAGCTAGTAACAAATTACGGAGGGTGTAACAACCCTCTTTTTTTTGCCTAATTACTTGTATTAATGTTGCATTTATGTCAATATAGAGGTATGGAATCAACTATTAAAACACCAGTACAATTAGCCATTGCTGAGTTCGGTGGTGTTCGAGCATTAGCTAGGGCGATACATCGTGACCCGGCATCAGTATCTAAATGGCAAAAAGGAGATGGCACTATACCAACATCTATTCAACGTAAGCTGCTTGAGACAGCATGGGATAGAGGTATACAGTTATCTGCTCACGAACTTATCTTTGGAAGAGAATGAACTGCTATTGGTGCGATACTGATTTAGTTCCCGGTGCGGACATAGACATAGATGAATCAATGCCACAGTATCCAGAGTTTTCAGTATTAACTAATTTATCTTGCTTTAGATGCGGATCTCAGGTGGAAGTTTTAAAAAAACGAGATGCCTTTGATTAATTAATTATTTGACAGGTGTTGCAGTATGTGCTACACTTCTTAGTGAGGGTGTTATACCTTCAATTGTCGTTTACTAATTTCTATTAACAAAAGACAAATGCCTTATTATTATCCAAACATAAAGTTTGGCAAAGCAAAAGCACCAAGAAAAGAAGGACACATTAAGCGTTCTGATAAATGGTTGCAAGCCAAGTATCAATTATTTAATAAAAGATACTTTGACAATAGATTAAACAATGCCACTTGCTATTTTCGTGGCAAACCAGAATCTGCTTATGGCGGTTTCTGTTGGAACAAAGGTAAGGGTATAACCGTTAATGGTTACTACTCTGAAAAAAGAGTACTAAGTATTTTGTTACATGAAATGATTCATGTTGAACAATACTGTACTTGTAGAAAAGCAGACCACGGTAGATGGTTTAAATCTCGTGCTAGAGAGTTGACCATACTTACAAAAGGAAAGTATGGGGTGATCAAATGACAGATACCCAGAAACTGGAAAGGTTGGCCTACTTGGCTAACCTTCCTTACTGCAAGCACACATCAGAGGATTGGGAAGAAGAACTCAGACTCGAATGTGAATTACAAGACCACCCTCAGTACATTTCTTTTTTAAACCGATGATCCCTAAAACAATTCAAGACCATGACGGTAAAAACGCATGGCAATTCTCAGTTGACACTACCAGACAAGCCTTTTGGAAGATGGTAGAAAAAGGTGAAGAAGCAGACATCTTTGATCTTGTCTTTAGCGAGTTAACTATTGACCAATGTAAAAACATCAATAAATTAATTGATGCAAAAATTTGGGCTGAACTTTATTTAGAGGGGAAAGATCAATGAGATGTTTCACTATAAAAGTTTATGCCAATAGCGAATATGCTTTATCCGACAGGTTAAAAGAAATTCAATGGGATATAGACAGAACCATCTGGCCTTCTTGTCCTTTTACAAAAAAAGTTCGCAAGCTAAAAGAATCTAGCTACATACAAGAAGATACAGAATTTCATCTAACCGATTATGAGTACGACAAAGAAAATCCTAACTGGAGATATGGTCGCACTCAAGACACAGTTGGCAGATGGAAAATGGAAGTTGTGCCAGACCAAGACTATGTCAAATTTCAAAAGTCAGAGGAGTTATGAAAAGATTAACTGGACAAAACAGAGCCATCCTTAATTACCTAGAAAGTGGTGGCTCACTTTCACCTATAGAAGCACTTAATAAATTTCAATGCTTTAGGCTTGCTGCTCGTGTCCGTGACCTTCGCAAGGCAGGGCATGACATACAAACAAAAACAGTAAAAGAAGACGGCAAAAAGTATGCTGTCTATTCTTTACCAAAAATTCAAAAACAAGGAGAATTATTTTAATGACCGTAAAAGAAATTCCAATAACCAACAAACAAGATTGGTTAGAAAACAGATTGCTTGATGTAACTTCTACAGAAGTATCAGCATTGTTTGATGTAAACCCCTATCAAACAGAGTTTGAGTTGTACAACCAGAAAAAAGATAAGGTTGTTATTAACTTAGAAGACTCAGAGCGTATGGCATGGGGTCGCAGACTTGAGGATTCTATAGCTCAAGGTTGTGCAGAGTCTCAAGGTTGGCAAGTCCAACCATTTGATGTATACATGAGCGACACAGACACAAGAATGGGTAGCTCGTTTGACTACAAAATTACTAGCAGTGACAAGCTAGGAATTATGGAAGTTAAAAATGTAGACGCAATGGTTTATCGCACGAAATGGATTGACGATGGCAATGGCCATATTGAAGCACCACCTCACATTGAAATGCAGCTACAACACCAGCTTCATGTAGCAAACATTAGTTGGGGATGCATAGTTGCATTAGTTGGTGGCAATACACAAAAGCTTATTGTCAGAGAAAGAAACAAAGAAGTTGGCGAGATGCTACAAGCAAAGGTAAAAGAATTTTGGGATAAGGTTAAAGCAGGTACACCACCTGACATTGATTATCTCAGAGATTCTAGTTACATCATCAAAAGTTTATGCAATCAGGCAGACGCAGGTGTAATCCTTGCAGCAGATGAAGACATGGACAAATTAGTTGATGATTACTATGCCATCAACAAGGAGTACGTTTCACTTGGCAAAACAAAAGATTCTATAAAAGCACAAATTTTAGAAAAAAGTCAGAATGCATCCAAGATTATTTCTAAGTACGGAACAATCAATTGCGGAATGACTAAAGGTAGTCAAGGTAAATTTATTACCCAAGACATGGTTGGTACATACATCAACCCACGCAAAGGCTTTCGCCAATTTAAATTTAATCAACCAAAAGGAGTTTAATCATGACCGCAATCACACCACTAGCAGCTATGCACGGCACACTTGAAAGCATGGCAGAAAAATTTACTGATGCATTGCCACCACAGATTGATGCAAACAAATTTATCAGTGTTGCCAAGACTACTTTGACAATGAATCCATCATTGCTGAATGCAGACAAGACAAGTTTGTTGGCCACTTTTATGAAGGCAGCACAAGATGGTTTGTTGTTGGATGGCAAAGAAGCAGCAGCGGTCAAGTATGGCAACTCAATCCAATACTTACCAATGCTTGAAGGAGTACTAAAAACATTGCATAACAGTGGACTTATAAAAACTATTTCTGCTGAAGTTGTATATGAAAAAGACTTTTTTGATTACGAACTAGGTAGCAAACCACAGATTACACACAAACCATTAATTACTGGTGACCGTGGCAAACCTATGTGTGTTTACTCAGTTGCCGTTACTACTAATGGCGGTGAGTATTACGAGGTAATGAACATGGATGATATTAACAAATGTCGTAATGCATCTAAATCCAGTTCACATCCTAGTTCACCTTGGGTTAATTGGTTTGACCAGATGGCCAAGAAAACTGTCATTCATCGTATTGCAAAACGTCTACCCAAAAATGATGCAATCAATTCTGTGTTGACACTTGATGATGACACTGATTTTAAACAGCCAGTAAATGTAACTCCTACACCTGAGAAGCAAGATCAGCCATTGTCCAGACTAAAAGAAGCTATGGGTATGGATGATGCTGGTGTAAATAAAGCTAGAGAAGAAGTTCTTAAAAAATACAAAGGGGAGGAGTAATGCATTTTTACTCCTTTAACATTGGCGATTACATGAGCCATACTGTGCATCTATCATTGATGGAGGATCTTGCATACCGTAGATGTTTAGACATTTATTACTTGCATGAAAAACCATTACCAGAAGATGCAACAGAGGTGGCTCGGCTAATAAGAATGCCAGAGCATAAACCAGAAGTTGTTCAAGTGTTAAAAGAATTTTTTACACATGATGTTGGTACAGGTTATGTACACAAAAGAACTAATGAAGAGATCACGAAGTATCAAGCCAAGATACAAGCAGCAAGCAGGGCAGGTAAAGCATCTGCTCTTGCTAGATCCAACGCTAGTTTAACAAAGGTTCAACCAAACAAGAAACAAGAAACATTAAACAAGAAACAAGAAACAAATATAAAGCGACCTAATAATGTAACTAAAAAAACATGGGAGGATTTTTTAATTCATAGAAAAAATTTGAAAAAACCATTAACAGAAACTGCATTTAAGGGTATAAAAAAGGAAGTCAGCAAAACTTCTATTAGCTTGGAGGATGCATTAGTTATGGTGCAAGCAAGGGGATGGCAAAGTTTTAAATCTGATTGGATAGAAAAAGAACAAAAATCTTTTGCTACTACTAACTACGGTGAGGGGGTACAAAAGATATGATTTTTCAAACACCAAGAGAATACGAAGCAATGCTTGAAGTTAAAAAAAGTGTTGATTATTTATTAAATCAATTTACCACTAGCCAAATAATAGATCGAAGAGCGTGGATTCTTAGTTTAAAAACAATTAAAAAACAAATTGAAATTTGGGAGACAGGAGGTGAAGATGTTAGAGAATTTAATTAACAAAGACAGGCCGACAGAAGAACGCATTTGTGCAAAGCATGGTGCATATACTTCAACAAATTATCTTGGCGAGCATTGGACAGAGTGTCCTAAATGCATGATTGAACGCAGGGATGCAGAAGCAAAGCTGCAAATAGAGCGTGACAAGCAAGCTGCATTAGAACGTGAGCAGCGTAGATGGATGTCAA
>VTLG01006555.1_pt1 | contig 13063 bp, 14 predicted proteins | sample 4694571 | NCBI WGS metagenome assembly VTLG01 (sample SAMN12604809, study PRJNA352737) | marine metagenome | biome: ENVO:00000447; feature: ENVO:00000209|ENVO:00000569|ENVO:01000036; material: ENVO:00002151; isolation source: viral sequences binned using virsorter ... | reverse complement strand
TTAAGGCAATCAACAACCATGCTTTGTCAAATGGCAGAACTTGAAGATGGCACAAAAGCATTTTCAATGGGTGATGTAGCTTCATTGCAACGAGAAATACCAGAAAAAGTTTTAAATGATATGGAACTTTTCTTGTTTGAAGTTGGTGGTGATGTTGATTTAGATGAAGCAAAAAACGAATAAAGGGGGATAGCTGGTTAGAGTTTGAGTTTTTCCTAGCAACAGAATTAAAAATGACAGTAAGTAGACTCAGAAAAGAATTAACACAAGCTGAGTTTATTTATTTTGCTGCCTATTATGAACAAAAAGGAGAAAAAGAAAAAGCAGAATTAGAAAAAGTAAGAAATTCAAGGTAAACTAGAAAAAAACATTTTAAATGGCTTTTGCTGGTGTAACAATTGATATTGTAGATAAGGCAAGTCGTAAGCTAGAACAGATTAATAATGCAAGTAAAAAATTAGGCAGATCATTTACAGTACTTGAAAAAAGAAATAAAGGTATAACTACAAAATTCAATGGTTTAGCCAAAGCAATTGCTGCAGTTGGTTTAGTTGAATTTGGCAGAAGATCAGTTCAAACTGCTGCAAACTTTGAAAAGTTAAATGTTCGATTAAAATTATTAACTGAACAAACTGGTACATTTGCTAGGTCACAAGAGATAGCTGCAGAAGCCCAAAGACTTTTTGGTATCAGTTCGACAGAAGCATTAGATGGAATAACAAATATAACTGCACGTTTGGCACCTCTTGGTACAGGTGTAGAAGATATTAGAACAACATTCATTGGATTTAACACAGCAGCAAAATTAGCTGGTGCATCCTCGATAGAAGCATCTAACGCATTTAGACAATTAGCACAAGCTTTAGGTTCTGGAAGATTACAAGGTGATGAATTTAGATCATTAGCAGAACAAGTACCAACATTATTAGCACCAATAGCAAAAGAATTAAATACAACAGTTGGTGGTTTAAAGAAATTTGCAGCAGAAGGTAAATTAACTTCTGATGTTGTAATAAGGGCATTAAAGAAAATTGAACAAGAAGGAGCACCAGCACTTGCTGCATTATTAGAAAATGATCCTACTCAAGTATTTAAAAATCTTCAAAATGAAATTGAAGATTTACAGATCACAGTAGGTAAAGCCTTATTGCCTGCTGCTAAATTTGCCACAGAATCGTTAACAATACTTGCAGATACTATAAATTCAATACCGCCAGAAATAACGTCATTTGTAGTTGTTACTGGAACATTAGTCACAGCACTTACTTTGGCAAAACCTGTGATAGTAGCAATAATCGGTACACTTACAACTTTAAAAACTATCGCTGCTGGTGTAGCTCTAGTACTTGGTGGACCATTAACTGTTGCAATTACAGGTTTGGCAGCATTGATTGGAAAATTTACATATGATATTTACAAAAACAATAAAGCACAAAAAGAATTAGAACAATTACTTGAATCAGGAACTGAAGCAGCAATCAATGAAAGAATTGCTGTAGAAAAAAATACATTATCTCAATTATTAAATACAGATGCTAGAGGAAATGCAAAAAGAGGAATACAAAGACAAATAAAAGAACAAGAAAAATTAATTCAAAAACTTGAAGAAGAAGCAAAAATTAAAAATAGAATAGAAAAAGAAAATAAACAAATAGCTGACAGAGGTACAACCTATACTGTTATGGGTACTACATATGACTTTGCTGCAGAAGGTGGTAAGAGTCAAGGTGCAGTATCGGGTGCTGGTGTTTTAACAGCACCAAAGGATTTAACAAAAGAAGAAAAAGCTGCTGCAAATAAAATTGTAGAATTAAAAAGATCAATACAGTTAAAACAAACTGAAGATGATACTGACAGAAAAATATTAGAAAGAAAATTCGAATTAATTGATAGTTTAAGAGAAATTAATAAAATAAAAGATGATAAAACAAGAATAGAGGCATTATCTCTTGCCAATACAGATTTTGAACTAGATAAACAAGATATATTAAATGGTAAATTAAAGGAGCAAGTTAACATTGCAAAAGAATTAGGCGATACATTAGAAAGTAGTTTGGTTGAAAATATAAAAGGGGCTATAAATGGAACACAAAGTTTTGGTCAAGCCATGACAAATGTGCTAAATAATATTAAAAACAAATTAATGGATAGAGCATTAAGCAATTTATTTAGCGGTATTGGTGATGCTGTATTTGGTGATGGCGGTAAGAAAAAAGGTATTTTTGGTGGTTTTTTAGGTGGTATATTTGGCAAGAAAGCAAAAGGTGGACCTGTTCGTGCTGGTAAGTCTTATTTAGTTGGAGAGCGTGGTCCAGAATTATTTACACCAGCAAGTTCAGGAAACATTACAGCAAACAATAAAATGGGTGGAGGTAGTGTAAATATATCAGTAGCAGTTGATGCTTCTGGAAGTACTGTACAGGGTGATGGAGCAAGTGCTAATCAACTTGGAAACGAAATTGCTGCTGCAATTCAAAACGAACTTATAAAACAAAAACGAGCCGGAGGATTATTAGCATAATGGCGACTTTCCCCTCTATAACACCGACTTACGGAACCACACAAACAGTAGAACAAAAAAGCATCACTACAAAAATGGGTGATGGATATGAGTTCAGAACTGTTTTTGGTTTGCCAGCAAATAAAAGATTGCATGTTGTTAATTTAGAATTTGCTATATCGGAAACAGATGCGGACACAATAGACACTTTTTTAAATAGTAGGTTTGACGATCAAGCTTCTTTTGATTACACAATGACAGGCGAATCTTCAGCAAGAAAATTTAAATGTACCAGCAGAAGAAGGTCTATACCATATCTAAACAGAGTAAATATGAACCTTACATTTGAGGAGGTTGCAGAACCTTAATGGCAATACCAACCAGTGAACTTCAAAAAATAAATCCTTCAGCAATAATTGAGTTGTTTGAATTACAACTTATTGCTTCAATACATGGATCAGATCAACTTTATAGATGGCATAGTGGATCAAATCAAAATGGTAATGGAGAGATTATTTGGCAGGGTAATAATTATACAAGGTTTCCAGTTGAGGCAGAGGGTTTTGAGTTTACAGGAAAAGGGCAAATCCCAAGACCTACATTGACTGTAAGTAATGTTTTATCTACTCTTACGACTTTGATTGCATCTGTAAATGCTTTTACACCAGCAAACGATTTAAATGGAGCAAAACTTACCAGAATTAGAACAACAGCAGATAACCTTGATGCTGTTAACTTTGCACCTGTTACAACGACCTCTACAACAACAACAACAATTGCTGACCCAGCAGATGCTGAAACTGTAACCTACACAGTTACAGTAGTGCAAGATTCTAATGGTGATAATGTTTTTGCTTTGAATGGAGTGCAAAAACCAGTAATAACAATGAAACGAGGTTCAACTTATATTTTTAATCAAGAAGATGCAAGCAATCAAAATCATCAACTTGCTTTTAAATCAGATAGTAGTGGTGCTTATACAACTGGAGTTTCAAACACGGGAACTTACGCTGGACAGGCAAATTATATTACAACTTTTCAGCCACGTTATCCAGATGCACCAAGCGATTTGAGATATTATTGTACAAGTCATGGGAATGGTATGGGCAATACGATTACTATGAATAATCCAAATACAACCACCACAACTTCAACCTCACAAACCACAACTCAAACGAATCCTTTTGGGACACCTAGCTCAAATAAATTTCCTGATGAAGTATTTTTTCTAGATAGAAAAGTTGTAGAAAATAGAGAAGTTGTACAGTATGAGTTAGTTTCTGCTCTTGACCTTGCAAATGTTCGTGTTCCAAAAAGACAAATTACCAGAAAAGATTTTGACGGAGTTGGTACATTTATTGACGCATGAGTTGGAAAGAAAAAGCTGCTAATCATGCCAAAGAATGTTTACCAAAGGAAAGTTGTGGCCTTTTGGCAATAGTAAAAGGCAAAGAAACTTATTTTCCTTGTAAAAATTTAGCTAATGACCAAATATCTTATTTTATTATTGATCCTGATGACTGGGCTAATGCAGAGGATAGTGGAGAACTTGTAGGACTAATACATTCTCACCCAAAGGGGTCTATATTCCCATCTGAGGCTGATAAGTCAGCTTGTGAATATCTTGGCTTGCCTTGGCATATTTATAGTCCACAAATGGAGGATTGGTATAGTTTCAAACCCTCTGGCTATAAAACATCTTCAATAATAGGTAAAACTTGGATATGGGGTGCTGCTGATTGTTGGACTATTGTTGTTGATTATTTTAAAGAAAAAGGTTTGATTGTTGGAGATATGATTAGGCCAAAAAGTCCTTATGAAATGCTTACAAATAATAAGTTTGTAAATGAAATACCATCTTGCAATTTTGTAGAAGTTGATGACGATATAAAAAAAGATGATTTGTTTTTGTTTAGTATGGGTAAAAATATTGGCTGCCATGTTGGTATTTATGTAGGAGATCAGATGGTTTTACATCACCAAGTAGGTAGACTAAGTTCAAAAGATTTATTGGATTCTCAAATGCAAAAATCAATCTATAAAAGGTATCGTCATGTTGAGAACAATTAAAGTCTATGGAAAACTTAGGCAAATATTAGGTCAGTCAACATTTGAAGCTGATTTAAATAATGTAGGACAGGCATTTAGTTTTTTACATAATAACTTTCCTGAATTACAAGAGCATTTGATAAGTCATAATTACAGAGTATGGACAGGAGATAAATTAGTTACTGAAGAAAAAATATTTATGTCAGGTGAAAATGATATAAGAATTATTCCTGTAGCAACTGGTTCTGGTTTTTTAGTTCCGTTTATTGCTCCTGTTTTTGGGGGTGCGATTTCTTCTGGATTAAGTGGTTTGGTTGGTGGTGGTATTTTAGGCTCTATTGTTGGTGCTGTTGGAACTTCTTTAATTATTGATGGTGTTACCTCAATGCTTGCTCCACAACCACCTACTATGAGTCCGTCTGGCATGGATGCTACAGACCCAGCTTCACTTGCTTCAAACTATTCATTTAGTGGAATTACAAATATAAGTAAAAGTGGTGTTCCGATTAATTTAATATATGGAGAGACTATAGTTGGATCGGTAACAGTTTCAAATGGTATTGACACAGTTCAAGTCAGAGGTGATGCATAATGGCTGGCATACAAGAATTTAGTCAAGATACTGTCTTTACTAATCCAGAACTACCTACCGATACACTTTCATCAAAGCAATTCAATACTCTTGTGGAAGTTGTAGGTGAGGGAGAAATAGAGGGATCAGCAACAGCCTCTAAAGCTGGTCTTACACAAGGAACAACTGCTTATAACAATGCTTTTAAAAAAGATATATTTTTAAATGGAACACAACTACTTCTTACTTCCGCAGATAATACATCACCAACGGAGGGTGAATTTAACTTTAAAGACGTAGGTTTTGAACCTAGATTTGGCACATCTAATCAAACTTTTATAAATGGAATTGCAAATATTGAAACAGAAACATCTGTTGGGGTTGCAGTAACTTTTGGAAATCCTATTACAAGAGCTGTTTCTAATAACTCTGTTAATGCAATAAGGGTAACAGTATCATTTAACAATATTCAAAAGGTAGAAGATAGTGGAGAGATAACTGGTGCTAGTGCAGGGGTAAAGATAGAAATAATACAAAACAATGGAACTACTACTACACCAATAGATGACACTGTTACAGGAAGGTCAACTAGTGCATACTTCAGAGATTATCTTATAAATTTGCCAGCAAATACAAGCTTTCCTATAAACGTAAGAGTATCCAGAACCACTGCTGATACTACAAGTCCAGAGTTCACAGCTTTTAGCTGGTCAAGTATGACAGAGGTAATATTTAAACAAAACGCTTATCCTGATACTGCACATTTAGCTCTAAGGTTTAGTGCAGAATCTTTCCCAAGAATCCCCAAAAGGTCATTTAGGCTAAGAGGAATTAAGACAAAAATTCCTCATAATGCAACTGTTGATATACAAACTGGTCGCATAACTTATGCTGGAACATTTAATGGAACATTTAAAACAGATAAAGAATGGCACTCAGATCCAGCTTGGGTGCTTTGGGATATTCTTACAAATACAAGATATGGTTTATCAGTTGCTGAGACTTCTTTGGATCAGTACACGTTTTACAATCAATCTGTTTATAACAATGAGTTAGTAGATGATGGAGAAGGCGGTCAGGAAGCCAGATTTGCAATAAATGTAAATATCACTCAGCAACATGAGGCTTTTAATTTAATAAATGATATTTGTTCAGTAATGAGGGTCATGCCATTTTATGCGGCTGGTTCTATATCAATATCTGGTGATCGACCATCTGATCCTGTTTATCAATTTACTCTTGCCAATGTAACGGAGGAGGGATTTACCTACAGTGGTTCTTCATTAAAAACTAGACATACTGTTATTAATGTTGGATATTTTGACCTTGAAACTAGGGCTATAGATTATGAAACTGTAGAAGATACCGCAGCCATAGCAAAGTATGGCACTGTAGTAAAAACTATTAAGAGTTTTGGTTGTACAAGTAGAGGTCAAGCCTCACGTATGGGAAAATGGTTTTTGTATAACGAACAAAAATCAGGCGAATCTTGCACATTTAAAATTACTGCTGAATCTGGGACTTTAGTAAGATGCGGTCAAATTATTTCTATTAGTGATCCTGTAAAAGCTGGATTGAGAAGGGGTGGAAAAATTAAATCTGCAACAACAACCTCAGTAGTGGCTGATGATTCAACAAATACAGACTTAGATAGCACCAATAATGCGACATTAACTGTAATTATGCCTGATGGATCATTAAGCACTAAAACTATTTCAAGTATTTCAGGAACAACAATTAATGTAAGTTCAGCTTTTTTAAATTCTAGCAATCAAGCAGAAGCCCCTAACGCAAATTCTGTTTTTGTAATTCAAAACGATACTTTAGAAAATACAACTTGGAGAGTTATTACAGTTAAAGAAAACCCAGATTTAACTTTTGATGTTACAGCTTTATCACACGATTCTGCTAAATATGCTTTTGTTGAAGATGGTGTTGCACTGCCAACAAGAACAACAACTGTTCTTACAGACTTAAAGCCAGCACCAAGTAATTTGGAAGCCGAAGAAAAAATTGTTGTTATTGATAACAAGGCAGTAAGTAAAATATTCTTAAACTGGCAACCTGTTCTAGGTGTTAATAAATATCAAGTTCAATATAGATTTAATAATGGTAATTTTATTTCTCAAAATGTTATTAGTAACACTTTTGACATAGAAAATAGTCAAAAAGGTACTTATGAAATTAGGGTTTTCAGTTTTAATGCCATTGATAAACCCAGTGCAGAGCCAGCTATTCTTACTGTCAATGCTTTAGGAAAAACAGCACTTCCTGACAATCCTACAAATGTAAGAATTGAGCCTATTCAAAACACTGATCTTGTAAGGGTTAGATTCGATCAATCTACCTCTCTTGACGTGCTTCATGGGGGGTTTGTAGAGATCAGGCACTCTTTATTAACAGACGGAACTGGGACATTTTTCACTGCTCAAGAACTTGATAAGGTGGCTGGCAACTCTACTTCTGCAACATTACCAAAATTAGACGGAGAATATATTTTAAAATTTGTTGATGATACTGGAAATAGAAGTGCTGGTGAAGGTTCTGCAATAATAGCTTTACCAGAAGATCAAACATTTTTATCTGCTCTTACCAGAAGAGAAGATCTAGATAATCCAAAATTTCAAGGAACAAAAACTAATACAGAGCTTGATAGCACAAATACTTTTTTACAGTTACAAGATTTAGGTTTTGATTCAATTATAAACTTTAATACTTTAGATGGGACAGCAACTTTAGATGAAGTTTTAACTATTGCTTCATCTGGTACTTATGATTTTGGTGGGGCTGCTGGTACTACATTCTTGGATTTAGGAGGTGTTTTTAATGTCAACTTTAAACGTCATTTAAAATCAAATGGTTTCTTGCCTAATGATAATTTTGATGCAATTCAAGATTTAGATTTAAGACAGAATTTTGATGGTATTGATATTGCAAATGTTTCTTCAGATGTTTTAGTTGCTATTACTCAAGATGATCCTAGCTCTGGATCACCAACATATACAGCTTTTCAAACTTTTACCAACTCAAATTTTAAAGGGCGTGGTTTTAAATTTAGATGTTCTATGGCATCAACAGACCCATCAGCAAGTATTAAAGTGACAGAGCTTGGTTATACCGCATCATTTACAAGAAGAACAGAACAAAGCCCAGCAGTTATAACATCAAGCGGTGCGACTGATGTTACATTTCAAGCTCCATTTTTCACAGGGGCTGCTGGTTTAGGCGGTACGAATAGTGCTTTACCTAGTGTTGCAATCACAAGTCAAAATATGCAAAGCGGTGATTTCTTTGAATTAACAAATATAACAGGCACTGGATTTAGGATTACTTTTAAAAACGGATCAAGTACAGTAAATAGGAATTTCACATATCAAGCTGTCGGTTTTGCCAAAGGAGGGTAGAATAGGCACAAAGCTTCTAGATTATGGCACAAGTAGCAAATTATGAATTGATAATGATAGCGGTGCAAATGTAAGAGCCGATCTTAATAATGTCTTTGCTGCTATACAGAGTTTAAATAGTGGCTCATCTGACCCAGCACATTCAGCCACAGTTGCAAATATGCTGGTTGTTAATACAACTACAAACCTTTTAAAAATAGTAAACGCCAGTAATAATGGGTTTATAACTATTGGTAATGTAACCCAAGCAAATTTAGGTTTAGTTGTAGCAGCTACACCTACTATGACAGGTGATGTTACGATGTCATCCACTGGGTTTTTACTTGTTCCTAAAGGTAATAATGCACAGCAGCCCGGCCAATCAGGTGCGCCAACCCCTGCTGCTGGACAGTTTAGATATAATACCGATACAAACCAATTTGAAGGTTATACAAGTTCTTGGGGTGCTATTGGTGGAGGCGGTGGGGCTACTGGTGGTGGAACCGAGGCTATATTCCACGAAAATGAGAATCAGATGGATCAAGACTATACAATCGGTGATGGCACGGCTAATATAAATGCAGGAGTTTTTGGGCCACTAACAATTAATGCGACTTTAACAATTCCATCAACTTCTGTTTTATCTATCGTTTAATTATGGCTTTTATACTTGACGGAACAACAGGAATAGCAACAGTTGACGGAAGTGTATCCGCACCAAGCCAACGTGGGCAGGATAATAATAGCGGCATATCTTACGGAACAGATAGTATAAAATTTTCAACCAATGGTGTTGAAAGAATGGCTATTTCAAATAGTGGTGTTACTGGCACTGGAATTGGCGGTGCTATGAAACAGCTTAAATCAGTGACAAAAACTGATACTACTAGCACAACAAGCACATCTTATGTTGATATATCTGGAATGTCAGTTACCTTAACGCCAGAAGCTGGTACTAAATGTTATGTAACCTATCATTTAGTTTTAGGTATGGGTGCAGGCTGGATGGCAGGGGTACAACTTTTGAGAGATAGTACAGCTATAGGCAATGGAGATCAGTATAATGCAAACAATTTTTATGCTTCTAGAGGTGGCTTTTTAACAGATCAGTATGCTTATATACATGGTGGTAATTTAGATTATGGATTTTTAGATACTCATGGTGCTGATGGCAGTACAGCAGTAACTTATAAATTACAATGGATTTCTTCATATCCACAACAACCTACTATTTACTTAAATAGGTCAGGTGCAGGAAGCGGTAACTATACATATGAACCTAATTATTTTGCATCTACTATAACAGTAATGGAGGTCGCTGCATAATGTTAGACCATGAAGCGATACGCAAAGCATACCCAGATGCTGTAACGATTGATGATGCTACAGGTGCATTTAAACAAGATGGTACTCCTATTAGTTTGGTTCAGTCTGCTATAGACAGTGCAAGAGCTACACTAGATGCTGAAGCTGCTGCGATAGCTTATCAATCTATCAGACAACCTTTATATCCAAGCTTGGGAGACTTTGCAGACGCTATGTACTGGAATAGTAAGGGAGATTCGACTAAACTAGAAGCATATTATACTGCTTGTGAAAAGGTAAAAACTGACAACCCTAAACCTAGTTAATTATGGCAAGTATAAAACTAAAACACGCATCAGGTAACAGCACTATTTTAAATAGTCCAGCAGCTAACCCTACCAATGATGTAACTCTTAAATTACCCTCTACAACTGGGTCGGCTGGTCAAGTGTTGACTGTAGCAAGTGCAAACCATAGTTCAACAAATGCAGAGCTTGAATTTGCTGCTGCATCAGGGGGTGGTATCACACACGCTATCACATATAGATTAAATGCAGACGTTACAAATGGTAGTGGAGGAGTAAACCCAGTTTTACCTTGGGAATTTTCAGACAACGCATTTATTGGAAAACTTGAAGATTCAAATACTTGGAGTTTACCCTCTAGTGGTATTTTTAGTTTTCCTGTGACAGGTATTTATTCTATAAGTGTGGACATAATGATGAGTCAGGTCAATGACAGTAACGCATGGTGCGGTATTGAACTTCAAGTAACTACAAATAATGGTACTAGTTATGGAGGGGCAGCTAAAATTTATAATCAAATCGTACAACACAGTTCCAGTTCTACTCAGTACACAACTGCACATACACAGGCTATAGTTGATGTTACAGATATTTCGCAGACTAAATACAAAATCTCCTTCTTTGCAGATAACGATGAAAGTGTTAAGTTAATTGGAGATTCAGATGATAACAGAACTTCAATAAAAGTAATTCGTTTAGGGGATACCTAATTATGTCGAAGATTAAAGTCAACAGTTTAGAAGGGGTCGGCGCAAGTACACCAGCAATTAGTATTGATAATACTTCTGGAACGTGTACTGCCAATATTACTAATAACCTAAGTAATAAAAATTTGGTGGTCAACGGAGCATGTCTTATAGCCCAACGTGGTACATCAAATACCGCAGGGGGTGCTGGATATTTTACAGTTGATAGATTCTACTATTACAATCAAGGTATAGATAATGATGTTACAAAAGCACAAGCTGATGTTGCAAGTGGCACTACACCTTACAGTTTAGGTTTTAGAAAATCTTTTAAACTTACAAATGGAGATCAATCAGGTGGTGTAGGGTCAAATGATATGATTGTATTCGATTACAAACTTGAAGCACAGGATCTTGCAAATAGTGGCTGGAACTACACATCTAGCTCAAGCTTTATAACATTGTCTTTTTGGGTAAAATCAAGTGTTCCACAAAATTTTTATGTAAGATTAAAAACTAGTGATGGTACTGCTCAAAATTATACTTTTGAGACAGGTTCTTTAACTACCGATACATGGACAAAAATTACAAAAACAATTTCAGGAAATTCTAATTTACAATTTGATAATAATAATGGTGAAGGGCTAGATATTGAATGGTCTTTATTTAGAGGTACAGATTCAACAGGCTCAATGAGTTTAAATACATGGGCTGCTGACAATACCTCAATCAGAACACCAGATCAAACTTCAACATGGTACACAACAAATAATGCAACATTTGAAATTACAGGAGTACAATTATGCGACATTTGAGATTACAGGAGTTCAATTAGAAGTAGGCAGCGTGGCAACAGATTTTGAGCATAGGTCATTCGGTCAGGAGCTTGCTTTATGTCAAAGATATTTTTATATGCACACTGATGGAAGTATTGATGGTGCTTCAAATACTACTTCTGTAAGTGATAATATGACTGTTCATTCAAGCACATTAGCATTTGGAACAATTACACCGCCTGTAACCATGAGATCAAAGCCATCTTTATATTCAGTGCAAACTTCTGGTTATTTTAAGTATTACAATCCAAATGGTAACCAAACTAATATTTCAAATCTCGCACTTGATTCAGTTACTACTAGAACATCTATAGTCTTTTATATTGATGGTTCTTTTACTGCTGGTCAAGCTATACTACTTAGAGCTTTTGATGCAAATGCAAAACTAGGTTTTAATGCGGAGCTTTAATTATGGCATTTCCTATAAATCCAATTTACAAACTTTATAACAGCCCTCTTACAGGAAATTTAGATGGTGTAAGAAAACAAACAGGTGATATAACACTGTGCATACCAATAGATGAGGCAAACAGCGACTATCAAGCGTACCTTGAGTGGGTAGCAGAGGGAAACACAGCCGAAGCTGCTGACTAATTAACCTTTTCATGCATTTGCCTTGTCATAAGACCCATAGTGACGTAGAGAGGGGATAGGGCTACAATAAGCAGTAATACAAGCACACTTGAAAATGCTAGTGCTTTTAAAATCGCAAATTTAATCATGTTTAATCGTATCTGCCAAGTAGCTTCATTATTATCGTTATTGTTATCTGGGTCAATGGCTGCCTTTGGTTTCGTAGCAATACGCTATATGCAGAGTCCAGAGTTTGAAAGAGACTTAAAAAATAAATTAATGGGTGATTTAAAAGAGAAAATGATAAAAGAAATACCAATTCAAATGCCTAAAGAAACTTTCCCTGCAATGCCACTTTGATGGGAATACCAGACTTAAATATTCCAGATATACAAATACAACCAATATTTGATTTTACAAAACCTGTAGATATAATCCCACTTACAATTAATGTACCAGCTTGTACATATCAACATAGAGATATAAAAAATACTGGCAATAGAAATCTTTTACTTGATGACCCTAATGGTGTTTTTTCAGTTTGTGATGCACCATTTCCTAGTTTCAATCCAATGAATTATCAACCAAACAGTTTGATAATGTCAGAAGATACGCCAATAACATCTAACGACCCTGAAATTCCTGAACCAAAACCACCTGTTACACAAAAGCCTGTTGCGAAAGAAACAGAGTTTTTTATTAAATGTCCAGATCCAGAAAAAGATCAACGTATTGGAGACTTTCGTAACGATAAAAGACTAGAACGTGTTGTTGGGCATAAATTAAACGAAGATAAAAGTAAATGCATTACTTTGTATGAGGACACGAGCTTTACCGAGCAGTACATACCTAATG